>Ga0207873_1000291_pt1 | contig 56373 bp, 44 predicted proteins | sample BGWIniCompost_FD_187373 | JGI IMG/M metagenome (GOLD analysis project Ga0207873, IMG submission 187373) | Cellulose adapted compost microbial communities from Newby Island Compost Facility, Milpitas, CA, USA - BGW Initial Compost (SPAdes)... ...
GCGGTTGGTGTACTTCTTGGCGATGGAGATCACCAGGCGCAGGTTGGCCTCGACCATCTCCTTCTTGGCCTTGCGCGCCTTGGCCTCGCCGTAGGCCATCGCGCGGTTGATCTCCTTGAGGTCGGCGAGCGTGACCATCATCGCCTTCTCGACGGCGATCGTGGCTTCCTGCTCGGCGATGATCTGGTCCTTGACCTCGCGCAGGCCGCTCGACCACTTCTGCTTGCGCTTGAGGACGTCGTCGACCCAGCCCAGGTTGGTCTGGTTGCCTTCCCAGGAGCGGATGAAGTCCTTGCGCGGCATCTTGGCGACCCTGGTCGCCAGCTCGAGGATGCGGCGCTCGTGATCCTTGATCTCGCCGACCACGTCGCGCAGCTTCCTGACCAGGGTGTCGGTCAGCGGCAGCGGCAGCTTGAAGCTGGTGAAGATGGCGGCCATCTCCTCGCGCAGCTTGAGCACCGGCTTGGCCTCGGGGCCGTGCTTGGCGTAGGCCTTCTGGAACTTGGCGTACAGCGCGGCCAGCGCCTCCATGCGGCGCGCGACCTCGGCCGGATCCGGCCCGGCCGGACCGGTGTCCTCCGCCTCGTCGGCGTCGTCCTCGTCCTCCTCCTCGTCGTCGGACACGGCGGCCGTGGCGACATCGTCGTCCGCGGCCGGGATCTCCTCGGCCTCTTCCTCGACGTCGTTGAAGCCGACCACCACCTCGGCCAGGCGCTTCTTGCCGGCCTTGTGCAGGTCGTACTCCTCGAGCAGCAGCTGAACCGACCACGGGAAGCTGGCCAGCGAGGACAGCATCTGGTTGAGGCCTTCCTCGATCCGCTTGGCGATCGCGATCTCGCCCTCGCGGGTGAGCAGTTCCACCGTGCCCATCTCGCGCATGTACATGCGCACCGGGTCGGTGGTGCGGCCGCCCTCGCCGTCGAGCGCGGTCAGGGTCGCGGCCGCTTCCTCGGCCGCGGTGTCGTCGACCTCGCGGTTGCCGGTGGAGTCGCCGGTGAGCAGCAGCGATTCGACATCGGGCGCGATCTCGTGCACCTCGATGCCCATCCCGTTGATCATGCCGATGATGTCTTCGATCTGCTCCGGATCGACCAGGTCGTCGGGCAGGTGGTCGTTGACTTCGGCGTAGGTCAGGTAGCCCTGCTCCAACCCCTTGGAAATCAGGAGCTTGATGTCGGACTGCTGAGCTGGACGTTCGTTCGCCATGAGGCGCGCACCGGGGAGAAAAGTGAACCCGTAATTATACCAGTGCCCGCGGTACGGATCCTGACCGCGGGCACCCGGCACGGGCCCCCACGGCCCGGCAGGGAACCATATGGGGGCGTCCGGCGGGGATTCCAGTCGCCGGCCGCCCGGGGGCCGGATCAGGCCCGGAGCAGGAAGGTCACGGGGCCGTCGTTGGCCAGCCGGACCACCATGTGGGCCCCGAAGCGGCCGGTGGCGACCGGGCCGGCGTGGCGGGACCGGCACTCGGCGACCAGCGCGGCGAAGACCGGCTCGGCCGCGTCCGGCGCCGCCGCGGTGCTGAAGCCCGGGCGCATGCCCGAACTGGTGTCCGCGGCCAGGGTGAACTGGCTGACCAGCAGCAGGCCGCCGCCGGTATCGGCCAGGGAGCGGTTCATTCGCCCCTGGTCGTCGGCGAAGACCCGGTAGCCAAGCAGGCGGGTGGCCATCCGCGCCACCTGGGCCGGTCCGTCGCCGGGCTCCACCCCGACCAGGGCCAGCAGGCCGCCGTCGATGCGGCCGACGACCTCGCCATCGATGCCGACGCTGGCTTCGGACACGCGCTGGATCAGGCAGAGCATGCGGGTGCGGGCGGACGGAAACGGCCGCACAGCCTACCGCCCCGGGCGCCCCGCGTGCAGCCGGCGCGGGTCCGGCGGGCACGGCGGACGCCCCTGCGCCGCCCGCTACACTGGACCGCGTGACCGGCCTCCTCGCCCGCCTGCTGTACCTGTTCGCCGCCGTGATCGGCCACCTGCCGTGGCCGGTGCTGCGGGCGATGGCCGGCGCCCTGGCCTGGCTGTGGCGCCGCACCGGCGCCCGGGAAAGCGTGGTCGCGCTGCGCAACCTGGAGCTGGCCTATCCCGAGCTGATGCCGGCCCAGCGCGCGCTCTGGCATCGCGACCTGCTGCGCTCGACCGCGCTGCAGACGCTCGCGACCCTGCGCCTGTGGACCCGGCCCCACCGGCGCAACCTCGAGGCGATCCGCGAGGTCCACGGCGAAGAGCTGTTCGACGCCGCCCTGGGCGCCGGCCGGGGGCTGATCGTGGCGGCGCCCCACTTCGGCAACTGGGAGCTGCTCAACCAGTGGCTCGCGGCCAAGACCCCCCTCGCCATCCTGTACAAGCCGCCGGAGTCCGCCGTCGGCGAGGCCTTCCTGCGCCTGGTGCGCGCCAACGCCGATGCGGACCGCGTCACCCAGGTCCGCGCCGAGGGCGCGGGCGTGCGCCAGCTGTACAAGCGGCTGCAGGCCGGCGGGGTGGTCGGGATCCTGCCCGACCAGCAGCCCAAGGCCGGCGATGGCGAGTTCGCGCCGTTCTTCGGCCGCCCGGTGCTGACCATGACCCTGCTTGGCCGCCTCGCCGCGCGCAGCGGCGCCACGGTCCTGTTCGCCTGGTGCGAACGGATCGGCGATCGCGGCGAGCATGCGCTGTGGATCGCGCCGGCCGACCCCGGGATCGACGATCCCGATCCGGCCCGGGCCACGGCCGCGCTCAACGCCGGGGTCGAACGCATCGCGCGCCGCGACCCGGCCCAGTACCAGTGGACCTACAAGCGCTTCAAGGCGCAGCCGCCGGGCAGCGGACCGCATCCCTACATCGACCTGGAGCGTGGATGAGCGCCGCCGGTGACGCCCTGCCCGACCCTGCCGCCCCGCCGTCGGTCGCCGGCGACGGGGGCTGGCGCCCGCTGCCGCCGCGCGCGCGCTGGCTGTTCGTGATTGGCAACCTGGCGACGCTCGGCGCGGTCGCCATCGGGTTGCTGGTGCCGCTGGGGATCTGGCTCGGCGGCACGACCCGGGCCCTGGTGCTGGGAGTGCTGGTGCTCGTGGCGCTGCCGGGCTGGGGGCTGTGGCTGGCGCTGCGCCGGTACGCCTGCACCCGCTGGCGCCTGGACGCGCACGGCTATGCGCTGCGCCGCGGCCGGCTGTGGCGGCGCGAAACCTTCGTGCCGCGCAGCCGGGTGCAGCACCTGGACCTGCAGCGCGGCCCGATCGAGCGCCGGCTCGGCCTGGCCACCCTGGTCATCCACACCGCCGGCACCCGCCACAACGCGGTCGCCACGACCGGCCTGGACGACGGCGACGCCGAATGGCTGCGCGACCAGCTCGCGCGCTGGATCGAGGTCGATGACGACGACGCCTGAACCGCCCGCGGCCGGCGTCGAGCGGCGCCTGCACCCGTGGTCGTGGCTGTTCGTGCTGCTCGGGTCGATGCGCCAGTTCCTGGTGCCGCTGGCCGTGCTCGTGGTGCTCGGCGGGCGCCGCGAGGAAGGCCTGCAGCTGGCCGCGGCCGGGATCGCGGTGGCGGTGCTGGCGGTGGCGTCGGTGTGGCGGTACTTCACCTACCGCTACCGGGTCGACGGCGACAGCCTGTTCATCCGCAGCGGCCTGTTCGAGCGCAGCCTGCGCCAGGTGCCGTTCTCGCGCATCCACAACGTCGAGGTCATCCAGGGCGTGATGCACCGGGTGTTCGGCGTGGCCGAGGTCAAGCTCGAATCGGCCGGCGGCACCCGGCCCGAAGCGCAGATGCGGGTCCTCAGGCTGGAGGACGCGCTGGCGCTCGAACGGCTGATCCGCCACCGCGGTCGTGCGGATGCGGCCCGGGTCGCCGCCGATGGCGGCGAGGACGCGGCGCAGACCCTGCTGGCGCTGCCCACGTCCGAGATCGTGCGCCTCGGGCTGGTGTCCAACCGCGGCATGGTGGTGGTGGGCGCGGCGATGGCGCTCGCGTCGCAGGTGCTTCCGGAGAACATGTTCCGGCACGTGTTCGAGCGCATGTGGCAGCAGGGATCGGGCTATGTCTCCACATGGCAGGGCGGGATCGCCGGGCCGGTGCTGGCCGCGACCAGCCTGGTGCTGCTGGCGCTGGCCCTGCTGCGCCTGTTCTCGGTGGCGCTGGCGCTGGCGCGCTACCACGGCTTCCGGCTGCAGGCGCACGGACGCCGGCTGACCGTCGAGCGCGGCCTGTTCCAGCGCGTGCGCAGCAGCGTGCCGCGCCGCAGGATCCAGGCCTGGACCCTGCGCGAGGGCGTGCTGCACCGCCTGTTCTCGCGCCGCTCGCTGGCGATCGACACCGCCGGTTCGCAGGTGACCGGCGACGGTCGCGGCCGCCAGCACGAGCCGCCCGAGCTGGCCCCCATCGCGTCCCCGCAGGCCTGCGACGCGCTGCTGCAGGAACTGCTCGACGCGCGCTGCTGGCCGCCGTCGCACTGGCACCCGCTGCACCGGCGCGCATGGCTGCGCCTGTGGCTGGGCCACCTGCCCTGGGCGATCGCACTGGTGGCGGCGCTGGCATGGAACGTCGGCCCGTGGGGCGCGGCCGGGCTGCTGTGGCTGGCCTGGGGCGGGGTGCTGGCGCGGCGCCACGCACGCTTCGCCGGCTGGCACCTGGGCGAGCGCCTGGTCGCGGTGCGCGAAGGCTGGTGGTCGCGGCACTGGCGCTTCGCCGAGATCGACAAGCTGCAGGCCCTGCAGCTGCGCCAGTCGTGGCTCGACCGCCGCTTCGGCATGGCCTCGCTGTGGCTGGACACGGCCGGCGCCGGCGCGGCCACGCCGCCGCTGCGCATCCGCCACATCGCAGAGACGGACGCACGCGCACTCTACGACCGCCTGCGCGGCGAAGTGGCGCGGCGCCCGTTGCGCTGGTAGCGCGGCCTCAGCCGCGCGGCGAAGGCTGCGCGGCCAGTTCGAGGAACAAGGCCTCGTAGCGCGCGTTCATGTGTTCGCGGCCGTACTCGCGCAGCGCCAGCGCACGCGCGGCCCGGCCGAGGCGCGACGCGAGCGCGTCGTCGCGCAGCAGGCGCTCGAGCGCATCGGCCAAGGCGGCCGGATCGGCCTCCGGCACCAGCAGGCCGTCCTCGCCGTCGTGGACCACCTCGCGCACGCCGGGCACCGCGCTGCCGACCACCGCGCAGCCGGCGGCCATGCCTTCGATGAGGGCCAGCGGCATGCCTTCGTAGTGGGTGCTGAGCACCGCGATGCGATGGGTCTTGAGCAGCTCGGGCACGTTGCGCGCCACCCCGAGGAACCGCACCTGCCCCTCCAGTCCGAGCCGGGCGGCCAGGCGCTCGACCGGCGCCCGGTGCAGCGCCTTGCCGCCGCCGGCCAGCAGCAAGGGCGGACGCAAGCCGCGTTCGCCGAGCAGGGCCAGCGCCTTGAGCAGGGTGGCGTGGTCCTTCTGCCGCGAGTACCGCGCGACCATGACGATCCCGGGCACGCGCCCGGGCAGCGGATGCGCATCGGCATCGGCGAACGGATCGAGGCGGATTCCGTTGGGGATGGCGATGGTGCGGTCGGGCGGCATCCCCATGCCGAGCAGCACCTGGCGCACGCCTTCCGAGCAGCCGACGATGCGCGAGGTGCGCGCCGCCAGCCAGCGCGTCTGCGCCAGGCGCCAGCGCGTGTAGCGCTCGCGGGTGTTGTGCTCCACGTGCACCAGGTGCGGGACGCCGGCGAGCAGCCCGGCGTAGCGGCCCCACAGGTGCTCGCTGAACCCGTGCGCGACCAGCACGTCGGGCCGGAATTGTCGGCACAGCCGCGCCAGCGCGTGGATCGTGGCCGGGTGCGACCAGCCCGGCACCACCTCCAGCGGGGTGCCGGCCGCGCGCAGTTCCTCGATCCGCGCCGGATCCCCGCGACGCTTGCGGCGCAGGACCAGCAGCGGCTCGACCCGTCCGCCCGCCACGCCGGCGTTCACCAGCTGGATCGCGACCTGGGTCGCGCCGCCGGAAAAGCCGCCGGTGACGAAATGGAGGACGCGCGGGCGGGGCTGGGACATCAAGACGGCCGTGACACGGGGCCGCCTACAATATCGTTTCCCTGCTCCCCCGGCCGGCCGCGTGATGATGGTCCTGTCAGTCCTTGCCCTGTGCGTGGCCATCGTCGTGCCGTGGGCCTGGCTGTCGCGGCCGGTGGAGCCGGCGCCCGAGGCGCCGCGCACGATCCTGCTCCCCGGGGGCGGGCCGGTCGCCGACGATGCGCGCATTCCGCGCCGGCTCTGGTCGTACTGGCACTCGGACGACGTGCCGGTGGTGGTCCGGCGGTGCCTCGACAACTGGCGCCGGATGTGCCCGGACTGGGAGATCCACCTGGTCCTGGGCAGCGAGCTGTCCCGCCACGTCGACCCGGCATCGCTCCCGGCCGGCTTCGACCAGCTGACCCCGGCGCGGCGCTCGGACTGGCTGCGGCTGCACCTGATCGCCCGCCACGGCGGCGTGTGGCTCGACGCCAGCACCATCCTGACCGGATCGCTCGACTGGCTCGTCGAGGCGCAGGTCGAAAGCCGCGCCGAGTACCTGGGCTTCTACCTCGAGGGCTTCTGCGTGCCCGGACGCACGCCGGTGATCGACAGCTGGGCGATGGCCGCGCCGCCGGGGATGCCGTTCGTGCGCGCCTGGGCGGAGGAGCTCGATCGCGCGCTCGCCACCGGCGACGACGCCTACCTCGAGGCGTTGCGCCGCGAGGGCCGCTACGAACGCCTGCTGCAGAAGATCTCGCGCCCGGCCTACCTGATCATCCACGTCTGCGCCCAGGCCGTGCTCGACACCGGGCGACCCTACCGCCTGCAGCTGTGGCGCGCGGAAGACTCCGCGTACTTCCTCCACCATGCCTCGCACTGGCGGCGCCCGGGCCTGTTCCTCCGCCTGCTCGCGCGCCCGGCGCCGCTTCGCGCGCCGCGCCTGGTCAAGCTGCGTGGCGGCGAGCGCAACAAGCTGGAAGCCTACGTCGCCCGCGGCCTGATGCGGCGCGACAGCATCGCCGGGCGCTACCTGGCCTGACCGCCGCCGCTCAGCGCAGCCAGCCCCGCCGGCCGAGGGTGCGGCCCGCGCGCCAGGCGCGCAGCCACCAGCCGCGCGCGCGGTATTCGGCCAGCACCGCGCGCAGCCCGCCCGGGAACACCCGGGCGATCTCCGCCACGCATTCGCGCGCCAGCGCGTCGTCGTCGCGCGGCACCTTGCGCGCCAGGGCGGCGAAGGTCCGCATGCAGAAGTACTCCAGCGCGCGCCGCGTGTCCGCCGACACGCCGCCGGGGCTCGCCAGCACCCCCGCATGCAGCTCGCGCAGCGATGCGAGCAGGTCGCGCGACTTGTCCGGCGTCATCCGCGCCATGATGCTGTCGCCGCGCTGGCGGTATCCCACCCACGGCCGCGGCACGTGCCGCCAGCGCGCGACCCGCGCGCACAGCGGCGCGACCACCGCCATGTCCTCGAAATAGCGCCCTTCGGGAAACCTTGCCGCCTGCCAGGCCTCGCGCACGGCGATCTTCGACCAGGCGTGCAGCTGGCGGCCTTCCAGCAGTCCGGTGAGCAGCGCGTCGTGATCGCTGCCGCCGTCGCCCGCGCGCCCGCCGAAGCCCGGCCGGCGCGCGCGTCCGCGCAGCGGCCCGTAGGGCGTGCCGTGCTCGCGCAGCAGGCGGAAGTCGCACAGCACCAGGTCGGGCGCCTCGCGTTCGACCACCTCGCGCAGGCCCGCGATCGCGCCCGGCAGCAGCACGTCGTCGGAATCGAGGAACCACAGGTAGCGCCCGCGCGCGGCCTCCGCCAGGCTGTTGCGGGCCGCGGACAGGCCACGGTTGCGCGCATGCGCCAGGGTGCGGATGCGGCCGGGATGCGCACGCTGCAGGTCCGCCACCACCGCCATCGCCGCATCGGGCGAGGCGTCGTCGAGGACCAGCAGTTCCACGCCCGCGTCGGCCTGCCCCAGCACCGAGTCCAGGCAGGCGCGGACGTAGCGCTCGACGTTGTAGACGGGCACCAGGACGCTCAACCAGGGCGCGTCGGCGGGCTGCGGCATCGGGAATCCGGGACAGGGAACGGGAACGGGAACGGGAACGGGCGCGAGTCTATCCTGCACGCCGACGCGCGCGCCGCGCGGGGTCAGCCGGCCTTCACCAGGGCGGCATAGAAGAACCCGTCCATGCCGTCCTCGCCCGGCAGGCGCTGGCGGCCCGCGCCCGAGGCGTGGCCGAACGTCGTGTCGAGCGCCTGCGCCGACGCGTCCGGGGTGCGCGCCAGGAACGCCGCGACCTGGGCCTCGTTCTCCACGCGCAGGATCGAACAGGTGGCGTACACCAGGCGCCCGCCCGGCGCGAGCAGCGGCCACAACGCCTCGAGCAGGCGCGACTGCAGCGCGACCAGCGCGTCGACGTCGGACGGGCGGCGGTGCAGCAGCACGTCGGGCTGGCGGCGCACGATGCCGGTCGCCGAGCAGGGCGCATCGACCAGGACCGCGTCGAACGGTTCGCCGTCCCACCACGCCTTCGGCTCCGCGGCGTCGGCCGCGAGCAGCCGCGCGCCCTCGCCGACCCCGAGGCGGGCATGGGTCTCGGCCACGCGCCGCAGCCGACGCGCATCGACGTCGATCGCGGTCAGCCGCAGCGCGGGATCGCGCTCGAGCAGGTGCGCCGACTTGCCGCCGGGCGCGGCGCAGGCGTCGAGCACGCGCGCGCCGGGCGGCGGCGCGAGCGCGTCGGCCACGCACTGCGCGGCTCCGTCCTGCACCGAGACGTCGCCTTCGGCGAATCCGGGCAGCGTCGTCGGCGCCACGGGGGCATCGACGCGCAAGGCATCCGGAAGACCTTCCACCCGCTGCGCCTCGATGCCCGCCTCGCGCAAGCGAGCGGCGTAGTCGTCGCGCGTGGTGCGGCGGCGGTTGACCCGCAGCCAGGTGGGCGCCTGCTGCGTACTTGCTGCGAAGATCGCTTCGGCCTGGCCGGGCCAGTCCTCGCGGACCCGCGCGCGGAGCCATTGCGGCCAGGCGTCCCCGGGCGCGGCCGCCGGCAGGCCCTCGCGCTGGGCGCGGCGCAGCAGCGCGTTCACCAGTCCGGCCTGGTGCGGCCGATCCAGCGCGCGCGCCGCGTCCACGGTGGCCGCGAGCGCCGCATGCGCCGGCAGCGCGAGCGGATCGAGCTGGGCCAGGCCCGCGTGCAGCAGCGCGCGCAGCGGGGCGTCGCGCCGTGGCAGCGGACGCGGCATCCACGCCGCGAGCGCGGCGTCGGCCCGCGCGCGCTGGCGCAGGGCGGCGAAGCAGATGGCTTCGACCAGCGCGCGGTCGCGCGGGTCGGGCAAGTCCGGCAGCGCCTGCGCGAGTTCGGTCTTGAGCGATCGCCCCCGGTGCATCACCGCGTCGAGCACACGCGCCGCGCACACCCGCACCGCGACGCCCGGCGGAAGCGCACGCCCGCTCACTGTTGCGGGCCGGGGCGCAGCTCGCGCCGCGCGTTGACGTAGTCGGCGGCGGTGATGGCCCTGCCGCCGGCGCGCTGCAGCGTGCGGATGCGCAGCGCGCCCTCGCCGCAGGCGATGTCGATGCCGTCGCGGCCGGCATGCAGGAGCGCGCCCGGCGCCGCGTCGTGGGCCAGCGGCAGAGCGACCGCGGCATGGATGCGCACCAGGTCGCCCGCGACCTCCGCCTCGGCCACCGGCCAGGGATGGAAGGCCCGCACCTTGCGCGCCAGCACTTCGGCCGGTTGCGTCCAGTCCAGTCGCGCCTCTGCCTTTTCGAGCTTGTGCGCGTAGGTGACGCCGGCCTCGGGCTGTGGCGTGGGCACCGGGCGGATCCCGGCCGTCAGCAGGGCCAGGCCGTCGTCGAGCACCTGCGCGCCGAGCGCGGCCAGGCGGTCGTGGAGCTGGCCGGCGGTCTCGTCCGGACCGATCGGCAGCGAACGCGACAGCAGCACCGGCCCGGTGTCCAGGCCCTGCTCCATCAGCATCAGGCACACGCCGGTTTCCGCGTCGCCGGCTTCGATCGCGCGCTGGATCGGTGCCGCGCCGCGCCAGCGCGGCAGCAGCGAGGCGTGCACGTTCCAGCAGCCGTGGGTCGGAATCTCCAGCACCCGCGGCGGCAGCAGCAGGCCGTAGGCGACCACGACCATCAGGTCGGGGCGCAGTTCGCGCAGCGCGCGTCGCGCCTCCACGGTGCGCAGCGTCTCCGGTTGCCGGACCTCCAGGCCCAGCCGCTGCGCCTCGAGCTTCACCGGCGGCGCGGCCAGCCCGCGGCCGCGGCCGGCAGGGCGGTCGGGCTGGGTGTAGACCGCCACCACCTCGCCGCGCGCGGCGGCCACGCGCAGGCAGGGAACGGCGAACTCGGGGGTTCCGGCGAAGACGAGGCGCATCGGAGCGGGCCTGGGCTGGTGCGGTCCGGCCGCGGGTCGGTGGGCGCGGATCAGCGGCCGCGCGCTTCCTTGCGCAGCTTCTCCAGCCGCTTGAGGGCGCGATCGCGCTTGAGCGGGGAGAGGTGGTCGATGAACAGCTTGCCGTCGAGGTGGTCGACCTCGTGCTGGATGCAGGTCGCCAGCAGGCCGTCCACGCGCAGCTCGAACGGCTTGCCGTGGCGGTCGAGGGCCTCGACCACGATGCCGTCGGGACGGGTGACGTCGGCGTACACGCCCGGGATCGACAGGCAGCCTTCCTGGTGCAGGCGCAGGTCGGCCGAGCGTTCGCGGATCACCGGGTTGATGAACGCGAGCGGCTGGTCCCGGCCGTCGGTGACGTCGATGACCATGAAGCGCTGGTGGGTGTCGACCTGGGTCGCCGCCAGGCCGATCCCGGGCGCCTCGTACATGGTCTGGAACATGTCGTCGAGCAGGCGCTGGAACGCCGGGTCATGGACCTGGTCGGGTTCCACGGGCCGGGCCACCGTGCGCAGCCGGGGATGGGGATATTCGAGGATGGGGAGCAGGGCCATGGGTGCAAAGGGTGGCAGCGGTCACAACCGCGCGGAACAGGCTCCCATTGTACCCCCCCGCGGCTTGCATCCGGCCGCTGTTTGTACGTTATAGTGCCGGCGCTGCACGGGGAAATCTTCAAGGGGAGCAAATAGATGGCCCGCATGCTTCAGCGCCTTTCTCAGGGGCTCCGCACCACGTGCGTCGTCGCCCTGATGACCGTGGCGAGCTATGCCGCCGCCCAGACCATGCGCGGGGACCATCCCGACACCTACGTCGTCAAGCGCGGCGACACCCTGTGGGACATCGCCGGCCGCTTCCTCCAGCGCCCGTGGCTGTGGCCCGAGATCTGGCAGGCCAACCCGCAGATCAGCAACCCGCACCTGATCTACCCCGGCGACGTCATCAGCCTCGCCTACCTCAACCGCGTGACCGCGGAGCCGGGCCCGCGCGAAGAGGCGCCGATCAACGCGATCCCGCTCGCCGACGTCGAGCCCTTCCTCAAGGACCTGCGCGTGGTCGACGCGTTCGAGCACCTGCCCTACGTGGTCGGCCTCGAGGAAGACCGCCTGCGCGCCACCCAGGGCCAGGTCGCGTACATCCGCGGGCTCCCCTCGGCGGCGCCGGGCCAGCGCTACGCCGTGGTGCGCCCGACCGTGCGCTACACGCACGTCTCGCGCGACAGCCTGTGCTGCGACCTGTTCCACACCGACGACCTCGATTTCCGCGGTCGCCGCACCATCGACTTCCAGCAGTACTGGACCAACGTGCTCACGCCCGACAAGGGCCAGGAGCTGCTGGGCTACGAACTGCAGCGGGTCAACGTGGGCACCATCACCCGCGGCGAGGTCGGCGGCATCCAGGCCAGCACCCTGCTGCTCGACGAGACCGGCCGCGAGGTGCGCGTGGGCGACCGCCTGATCCCGGTCGACGCCCAGCCCTACGACCTGCAGTTCTTCCCGCACGCTCCGGCACACCAGCTCGACTACGGCCGCGCGCGCGTGCTGGCGGTGGCCGACGCCCTTGCCCACGGCGGCCCGCGCGACGTGATCGTGCTGTCGGTCGGCGCGCGCGAGGGCGTGGACAACGGCACCGTGTTCTCGCTCTGGCGCGAGGGCACCAACACCATCGACCGCGTCGAGAAGGGCGCCGACCGCGACCCCGATACCGTGTTCCACGAGAACAAGGTGCGCCTGCCCGACGAGTTCGCCGGCCACGCCATGGTGTTCCGCACCTACGACAAGGTCAGCTACGCGCTGGTGATGGACAGCATCAAGCCGACCCGCGTGGGCTTCCACCTCAAGCACCCCGACGCGCCGTACTGAAGGCGCGTCCCGCCCGGCGCGGGGTTTTCCTACAGCGGCCTCCAGCGGCGCCCTCGGGCGCCGCTGGCGTTTCCGGCCCATGCTCGGCGCATGACCGACGACGACCTCGCGCTGCTGCGGCTGATCGGGGCCGGCGGCGCCTCCGCGCCGCGCAGGCGGCTGCTGGACCGCCACGGCGCGCCCGCGCGCGCGCTGGACGCGGGTCCGTCCGCCTGGCGCGAGGCCGGCCTGGACGAGGCCCAGGCCCGCGCCCTGGCGTCCGCGGGGCCATCGCCGGTCGCGGTCGACTGGCTCGCGGCCCCGGGCCGGCGCCTGCTCGGCTGGCACGATCCGGACTATCCCGCCCTGCTGCGCCGCATCCCGGGCCCGCCGCTGGCCCTGTTCGTGGCCGGCGACGCCGGCCTGCTCTGGCACCCCTGCGTCGCGGTGGTCGGCACCCGGGCACCGACCGCCGGGGGCCGCGACCACGCCCGCGCGTTCGCCCACGCCCTGGCGCGCTCGGGCCTGGGCGTGTGCAGCGGCCTGGCCGCTGGGATCGACACCATGGCCCACCACGCCGCGCTCGAGGCCGGCGGTGCCACGGTCGCGGTGCTGGGCAGCGGCCTGGACCGGCCCTACCCGCGCGCCAACGCCGGCCTGCTGCGGGACATCGCCGCCCACGGCGTCGCGGTCAGCGAGCATCCGCCGGGCACCGGCGCCCGCCGCGAGCATTTCCCGGCCCGCAACCGGATCATCGCCGGGCTGTCGCTGGGGACCCTGGTGATCGAGGCCGCGCACCGCTCCGGCGCCCTGATCACCGCCCGGCTGGCGGCCGACGCCGGGCGCGAGGTGTTCGCCGTGCCGGGCTCGATCCGCAACCCGATGGCGCGCGGCTGCCACCGCCTTCTCCGCGACGGCGCCACCCTGGTCGAGGATCCTGCCGAGGTCGTGGCCGCCCTCGGTCCGGTGGCGCAGTCCCTGGCCGACGCCTTGCGAAGCCGCCTGCAGACCCCCATCCAAGCGGTCGAGGGCACCTGCGCGGCCACCGCCGACCCGTCGACGACAGCCGATCCCGACTACCACCGCTTGTGGTCGGCCCTGGGGCACGACCCAAGCCCTATGGATCAGCTGCTCGAACGCACCGGATTGACGGCCGCGGAAGTGTCGTCCATGCTGCTGCTCATGGAGCTGGATGGCCGGGTCGTGCAGGCGCACGGCCGGTATGCCCGAAAGTCCTGAACACCGCGCCCAGTGGCGCAGGCCGGGGGGAAATGAAAGAGAGCATCCTGGACGTCCTGCTCTACCTGTTCGAACACTACATCAGCGAGGACGCGGACCTCGTCCGCGACCGCGACTCCCTCCAGAACGGCCTGCTCCAGGCCGGATTCAGCCCCGCCGAGATCAGCAAGGCCTTCGACTGGCTCGACGCCCTGGCCGACCAGCGCCCGGTGCCGGGTCCGGCCCGCAGCGACGGCCCGACCCGGGTCTATTTCGGGCCGGAACTCGACAAGCTCGACGTCGACTGCCGCGGCTTCCTCCTGTTCCTGGAGCAGCACGGCATCCTCGACGCCCAGCAGCGCGAGCTGGTGCTCGACCGGGCCATGGCCCTGGACCAGGACGAACTGGACCTGGACGACCTGAAGTGGGTGGTGCTGATGGTGCTGTTCAACCAGCCCGGCAGCGAGGCCGCGTACGCCTGGATGGAAACCCAGATGTTCGCGGACGAGCCCGAACCGGTGCACTGAGCCGCCCCGCCACCGTCCCGGCGCGCGCCCGCCCAGCGATCCGATGCCCCAGACCGCCCGCGGCGCAGGCCCGCCGCCCCTGCCGCCGCGGCCCTCGCCTCCCCTTCGCCCGGCCCCACCCGAAGACGATACCCGCCTGCGCGGCTGCCTGGTCGCGGCGGCCGTCGTGGCGGTTGGCGGGGTCGTGATGGCCGCGCTCCTGGCGGCGATCGCCATCCCCGCCTACAACGACTACCGGCTGCGCTCCGAAGTCGCGCGGGCGCTGGCCGACGCCGCGTCGCTCAAGCCGCGCCTGGAGGCGTTCGTCAGGGCGAACGGACGCTGCCCCGGCGCCGGCGACCCCGGATTCGCGGCTGCCGACATGCCCGGCGGCCCCGCCTCCCGACAGGTCCGGATCGGCGACGGGGCGCACGGCACGTGCCGGATCGACGTCGTCCTGCGGGGGACGCCGGGCGGCCCGCTCGACGGCCGCCGGCTGCGCCTGGAGTACGATCCCGGGCCTGCTCAATGGCGCTGCCGGGGCGAGGTCCACGACCGCCACCTGCCGGCCCACTGCCGCGCCTGAACGCGCCGGGGACGCGGCGGCGCTTCACCAAGGGGAAACACGCACATGTCGATGTGGTACTACGCCGACCGGGACAACGCCCGGCAGGGCCCGGTGGACGCGGCCGAACTGGTGCGCCTGCGCCTGCGGCGCCAGCTGGACTGGGACACCCTGGTCTGGCGCGAGGGCATGGCCGACTGGCGGCCGATGCGCGACTTCGCGGCCGAACTCGCCCGGGTCGACGGCCCGGCGAGCGAGGCCGCGGCGCCGGCCACGGACGCGTCCCCGCCGCCGGCCGCCGACCCGGCCTCCCCGTACGCCCCGCCCCGGGCCACGGTGTCGGCCGACCCGGTGGTGGTGACCGGCGGGGAGGTGGTCCTGGCCGGGTTCTGGAAGCGCTTCGCGGCGATGGTCATCGACGGCCTGGTGACGGGCGCGGCGTCCTTCGTCCTGCAGGTGCCGCTGACCATGCTGGCGGCGTTCGGGATGAGCCTGGGCGACGGCGCGGCCGCGGCCGGCGGGGCGATCGGCCTGATCCTCGTCTCCTACGGCATCAGCCTGGCCGTGCCGCTGTTCTACTTCGCCTGGATGCACTCCTCCGGCAGCCAGGCCTCGCTCGGCAAGATGGCGGTGGGGATCAAGGTCACCCGCGGCTCGGGCGAACGGATCAGCTTCTGGCGCGCGTTCGCGCGCTACATGGCCTACTTCCTGAGCCTGGCGCTGAGCTTCGGCGTCGGCGGCCTGGTCTCGGCGCTGACCACGGGCCTGGGGGCGCGCAAGCAGGCGCTGCACGACATGATCTGCGACACCCTGGTGGTCGACAAATGGGCCTTCACGGACCGGCCGGACCTGCAGCGGCACGAGCTCGGGGCGGTGACCTGGGTGATTCTTGCGGTCGGCCTCGCCCTGCTGGGCCTGGCCGTCCTGGCGGTCCTGGCCGCCGTCGCGATCCCGGCCCTCGCCGACTGAACCGCCCGCCGCCCGGGGCGGCCCGCGCTTGACAGGGCCGCACGGGGCGTGATTCCACTATAAAGAGTGCCGGCCCGTCCGGCCCCCCCCTCGAGCACGCCCGGGCCACCCCCGGGCGTCGTGTTCTTCCGTATTCCCCCAGCGGCGCGGCCCGAGGCCGCGCCCGGATGCCATCCCCGATGCCCAAGCACCTCCTCATCGTCGAGTCGCCCGCCAAGGCCAGGACGATCAACAAGTACCTCGGCAAGGACTTCCAGGTCCTGGCTTCGTACGGCCACGTCCGCGACCTGGTGCCCAAGGAGGGCGCGGTCGACCCGGACGACGGCTTCCGCATGCGCTACGAGCTGATCGACAAGAACGAGAAGCACGTCGAGGCGATCGCCAGGGCGGCGAAGGCGGCCGACAGCATCTGGCTGGCCACCGACCCGGACCGCGAGGGCGAGGCGATCAGCTGGCACATCGCCGAGATCCTGCGCGAGCGCGGCCTGCTCGATGGCAAGCAGCTGCAGCGGGTGGTGTTCACCGAGATCACCCCGCGCGCGATCCGCGAGGCCATGAACCAGCCCCGCGACATCGCCGGCGAGCTGGTCGACGCCCAGCAGGCGCGGCGCGCGCTCGACTACCTGGTCGGCTTCAACCTCTCGCCGGTGCTGTGGCGCAAGATCAAGGCCGGGCTGTCGGCCGGCCGGGTGCAGTCGCCCGCGCTGCGCATGATCGTCGAGCGCGAGGAGGAGATCGAAGCCTTCAAGCCGCGCGAGTACTGGACGATCGAGGCCGCGTGCGCGCATCCCTCGCAGCCGTTCAACGCCCGCCTGGTCAAGCTCGACGGGCAGAAGGTCGAACAGTTCACGATCACCGACGCCGCCACCGCCGAGGCCGCGCGCGAACGCATCGCCGCCGCCGCGAAGGGCTCGCTGCACGTCACCGACGTCGCCAGCAAGGAGCGCAAGCGCCGCCCCTCGCCGCCGTTCACCACTTCGACCCTGCAGCAGGAGGCCGCGCGCAAGCTCGGCTTCACCACCCGCAAGACCATGCAGGTGGCGCAGAAGCTGTACGAGGGCGTGGCGGTCGGCGCGGAAGGCATCGTCGGCCTGATCACCTACATGCGCACCGACTCGGTCAACCTCTCGCAGGAGGCGCTGGCCGAGATCCGCGACGTGATCGCGCGCGACTTCGGCACCGCCTCGGTGCCGGACAAGCCCAACGTCTACCAGACCAAGTCGAAGAACGCGCAGGAAGCGCACGAGGCGGTGCGCCCGACCTCGGCGCTGCGCACCCCGGCGCAGGTCGCGCAGTACCTCGGCGAGGACGAGCGCAAGCTCTACGAGCTGGTGTGGAAGCGCGCGATCGCCTCGCAGATGATCCCGGCCACCCTCAACACCGTCACCGTGGACCTGGCCGCGGGCGCCGAGCACGCGTTCCGCGCCTCCGGCACCACGGTGGTCGTGCCCGGCTTCCTGGCCGTGTACGAGGAAGGCAAGGACAGCAAGGGCAAGGAGGACGAGGACGAGGGCCGCAAGCTGCCGGCGATGAAGCTCGGCGACCGCATCGCGCTCGACGGGATCCAGGCAGACCAGCACTTCACCCAGCCGCCGCCGCGCTACACCGAGGCCTCGCTGGTCAAGGCGCTGGAGGAGTACGGCATCGGCCGCCCCTCCACCTACGCGTCGATCATCCAGACCCTGCTCGGCAAGCAGTACGCCGTGCTGGACGGGCGCGCGTTCAAGCCCACCGACGTGGGCCGCGCGGTCTCCAAGTTCCTCAGCAACCACTTCACCCGCTACGTCGACTACGACTTCACCGCGAAGCTCGAGGACGAGCTCGATGCGGTCAGCCGCGGCGAGGAGGAGTGGGTGCCGCTGATGGAAAAGTTCTGGGGCCCGTTCAAGGAGCAGGTGGACGAAAAGAAGGCGACGCTCGACAAGACCGACGCCGGCAGCGTGCGCGTGCTCGGCGAGGATCCGGCGAGCGGACGCCAGGTGAGCGCGCGCATCGGCAAGTTCGGCCCGCTGGTGCAGATCGGCACGGTCGAGGACGAGGAGAAGCCGCGCTTCGCCTCGCTGCGCCCCGGCCAGAGCATCTACTCGATCACGCTCGAGGAGGCGCTCGAGCTGTTCCGCCTACCGCGCGTGCTGGGCGAGAGCAACGGCATGGAGGTGAGCGTGGGCATCGGCCGCTTCGGCCCGTTCGCGCGGCGCGGCGACACCTACGCATCGCTCAAGCCCGACGACGACCCGTACAAGATCGACCTCGAACGCGCGGTGGCGCTGATCGAGGAGAAGGAGGAGATCGCGCGCAACCGGGTGATCAAGGAGTTCCCTGGCAGCGACATCCAGGTGCTCAATGGCCGTTTCGGCCCGTACCTGAGCGACGGCCGCCTCAACGGCAAGATCCCCAAGGACCGCGACCCGGCCAGCCTGACCCTGGAGGAGGCGACCCGCCTGCTCGAGGAAACCGGCAAGCCGGCGCGGCGCGGCTTCGGCGCGAAGAAGGCCGCAGCGAAGAAGGCGGCCGCCAGGAAGGTCCCCTCGAAGAAGGCGGCGACCAAGAAGGCGCCGGCGAAGAAGCCCACGGTGAAGAAGGCCGCGAAGAAGGCGGCGGCGAAGAAGGCCGCGCGCCCCCTCTCGGGCGACGTCGAGCCGGCACGTCCGCTGGTCACCGCGGCGCCGTTCGAGCCCGGCCGCAAGCGCGTGGTGAAGAAGGCGGACGACAGCGTCCCGTTCTGAGCCGGCTATCGCGGCGGCGGTGCGCACCGCGCGCCGCCCCGGCTTTTCGCTAAGCTGCGCCGATGCACGCGCACGGCGACATCGACCGGGCCGTGGCCGTCCTGCGCGCGGGCGGCCTGGTCGCCTACCCCACCGAGGGCGTCTGGGGCCTGGGCTGCGATCCGTTCGACGAGGCCGCGGTCATGCGCCTGCTCGCGCTCAAGCAGCGCACGCCCGACAAGGGCCTGATCCTGATCGCCGCGACGCCCGCGCAGTTCGAAGGGCTGCTCGACTGGAATGCGCTGGAGGCGTCGTCGCGCGAGGCCGTGCTGGCGAGCTGGCCGGGGCCACACACCTGGCTGGTGCCGGCGACCGCGCGCGTCCCGGCGTGGATCCGCGGCGTGCACGACGCGGTCGCCGTCCGGGTGAGCGCGCATCCGGTCGTGCGGGCATTGTGTCGCGCCTGGGACGCCCCGCTGGTGTCGACCAGCGCCAACCGCGCTGGCGATCCGGCGCCGGCCACGCGCGCCGCGCTGGCCCCGGCCATCGTCGCCGGCGTGGACCTGGTCGTTGCCGGGGAAACTTCCGGACTGGGCCAGCCGAGCAGCCTGCGCGACGCCCGCACGGGTGTCCAACTGCGCTGAGATCGGCATGATTTCGTAGCGGTTTGATTGCATCGGCAACCAACTCCGCATCGCCGTTGCCGCGTCGCACAAATTGTGATTTATTCGGTGAAGTGGATGCTCAGCCGGGCATGTTTTCCCTGCGCACCGGCCACCGTTTCCCACGCCACCGTCACTCCCACCCAACGACGAATACAACGATGCGGGCACACCCGGATCGGGGCTTACACGACCCCGCAAGCGAACACGACAGCTGTGGTTTCGGCCTGATCGCGAAGATCGAGGGCGATCCCGAGCGCAGGATCGTGGACATCGCGCTGGAGGCCCTGTCGCGCATGGCCCACCGCGGCGGCGTCAATGCCGACGGACTCACCGGCGACGGCTGCGGCGTGCTCATCCACGGCGCCGAGGGCTTCGTGCGCACGATCGCGTCCGAGTCCGGCATCGCCCTGCACGCCGGGCCGGTCGCCGCCGGCATCGTGTTCCTGCCGCATGCCGGCGACGAGGCCGCGCGCTGCCGCGGCGAGCTCGAACGCCAGCTCGCGGGCGTCGGCGCGCGCGTGGCCGGTTGGCGCGTGGTACCCATCGACCTCGAGGCCTGCGGCAAGCTCGCCCGCTCGTCTGCGCCGCGCATCGAACAGGTGTTCGTCGAGAGCGACGAGGCCGACGTCGCCGCGCTCGAGCGCGCGCTGTTCCTCGCCCGCCGCCGCGCCGAGGAGGCCCTGTCCGCGGTCGCCGACTTCTATGTCGTCGGCCTGTCGCCGCGGCTGCTCGGCTACAAGGGCATGGTCCTGCCCAGCCACCTGCGCCAGCTGTTCCCGGACCTGTCGCACCCGGCGCTGGCCGCGCGCGCGGTGGTGTTCCACCAGCGCTTCTCCACCAACACCCTGCCGCGCTGGCCGCTGGCGCATCCGTTCCGGCGCCTGGCCCACAATGGCGAGATCAACAGCATCGAGGGCAACCGCCGCTGGGCGCAGGCGCGCAAGGGCGTGTGGAAGTCGCCGCTGCTGGACGTGTCCGAATTCTCCTCGACGGTGACGATGCACGGCTCGGACTCGCAGTCGCTCGACAACATGCTCGAGTGGCTGCTGCTGGGCGGCATGGACATGCTGCAGGCGATGCGGATCCTGATCCCGCCGGCGACCCAGTCGCTGGAGTACAAGGACACCGACCTCGCCGCGTTCTACGAGTACTACGCGATCAACTCCGAACCGTGGGACGGCCCGGCGGGCGTGGTGATGTGCGACGGTCGCTTCGCCGCGTGCACCCTCGACCGCAACGGCCTGCGCCCGGCGCGCTGGACGCTGTCCAACGACGGCGTGTTCGTGATCGCCTCCGAGTCCGGCGTGTGGGACGTGCCCGCCGGCCAGGTGAAGGCGAAGGGCAAGCTCGGTCCCGGCGAGATGATCGCGGTCGACCTCGAGGCCGGGCGCCTGCTCGACAACGACGCGATCGACGAGGTCAACCGTTCCCGCGCGCCGTACAAGCAGTGGCTCAAGCGCGGCATGAGCTGGCTGCACACGGAGCTGATCGACCCGTCGCTGACCGACGCGCCGTTCACCCCCGAGACCCTGCTCGCGTTCCAGAAGCTGTTCCAGCTCTCGCGCGAGGAGCAGGAGTCGGTGCTGCGTCCGCTCGCGGAGACCGAGCAGGAAGGCATCGGCTCGATGGGCGACGACGTGCCGATGGCCGCGATCAGCCAGCGCGTGCGTCCGCTTTACGACTGCTTCCGCCAGGCCTTCGCCCAGGTGACCAACCCGCCGATCGACCCGCTGCGCGAGGAGTGCGTGATGTCGCTCTCCACCCAGATCGGGCGCGAGGGCAACCTGTTCCTGGACCAGGCCGAGAACGTCAACCACGTGATGCTCAACTCGCCGGTGCTGTCGCAGCGCAAGCTGTACCAGCTGCTGGCGCTGCCGCGGTTCGCGTCCTCGCACCGCTACATCGACCTGTACTTCGACCGCCGCACCGGGCTGCGCGGCGCGCTCGAGCGGATCTGCGCGGAGGCCGAGGCGGCCGTGCGCGAAGGCATCGAGCTGCTGATCCTCAGCGACCGGCGCCCGCGCCAGGGCCATGCCGCGGTGCACGCCCTGCTGGCCACCGGCGCGGTCCACCTGCACCTGGTGCGCAAGGGCCTGCGCTGCGACTGCAACCTGATCATCGAGACCGGCACCGCCCGCGACCCGCACCACTTCGCCTGCCTGATCGGCTTCGGCGCCACCGCGGTCTATCCATACCTCGCCTACCAGACGCTGGCCGCGCTCGCGCGCCGCGGCCTGCTCGGCGGCAAGACCGGCAACGAGCCGACCCAGTTCGGCCGCAGCTACCGGCGCGGGGTCAAGAAGGGCCTGCTCAAGATCCTTTCGAAGATGGGCATCGGCAGCATCGCCAGCTACCGCGGCGCGCAGCTGTTCGAGATCGTGGGCCTGGCCGACGAGGTGGTGTCGCTGTGCTTCGAGGGCACGCCCTCGCGCATCGGCGGCGCCGGCTTCGAGCGCCTGGAGCGCGACGCCTGGACCCTGGCCGAGCACGGCTGGGACGACACCGCCCTGCCCGAGCCCGGCGGCCTCCTGCGCTACGTCCACGGCGGCGAGTACCACCAGTACAACCCGGACGTGGTCCAGAGCCTGCAGCGTGCGGTCCTCACCGGCACCCGCGAGGACTGGAAGGCCTACACCGACCACGTCAACCACCGCCCGCCGGCGGCGCTGCGCGACCTGCTGCGGGTCAAGCCGCTCGGCCCGCCGGTGCCGCTGGACGAGGTCGAACCGGTGTCGTCGATCGTCAGGCGCTTCGACAGCGCGGCGATGAGCCTGGGCGCGCTCTCGCCCGAGGCGCACGAGGCGCTGGCGATCGCGATGAACCGCCTCGGCGGCCGCAGCAACTCCGGCGAGGGCGGCGAGGACCCGGCCCGGTACGGCACCGAGAAGCGCAGCAAGATCAAGCAGATCGCGTCGGGCCGCTTCGGCGTCACGCCCGAGTACCTGATCAACGCCGAGGTGCTGCAGATCAAGATCGCGCAGGGCGCCAAGCCCGGCGAGGGCGGCCAGCTGCCCGGCAGCAAGGTCGATCCGCTGATCGCGCGGCTGCGCTACGCGCGCCCGGGCATCGGCCTGATCTCGCCGCCGCCACACCACGACATCTATTCGATCGAGGACCTCGCCCAGTTGATCTTCGACCTGCGCCAGGTCAATCCGAAGGCGCTGATCTCGGTCAAACTGGTTTCGCACGCGGGCGTGGGCACGATCGCCGCCGGCGTGGTCAAGGCCGGCGCCGACCTGATCACCATCTCCGGCCACGACGGCGGCACCGGCGCCAGCCCGCTGGGTTCGATCCGCTACGCCGGCGTGCCCTGGGAGCTGGGCCTGTCGGAGGCGCGCCAGGCGCTGCAGGCCAACGAGCTGCGTGAGCGCGTGCTGCTGCAGACCGATGGCGGCCTCAAGTCCGGCCTGGACGTGGTCAAGGCGGCGATGCTCGGCGCCGACAGTTTCGGCTTCGGCACCGCGCCGATGATCGCGCTCGGCTGCAAGTACCTGCGCATCTGCCACCTCAACAACTGCGCCACCGGCGTCGCCACCCAGGACGCGCGCCTGCGGTCGCAGCACTTCACCGGCCTGCCGGAGCGGGTGGAGAACTTCTTCCGCAACCTGGCCGAGGACGTGCGCGAGCTGCTGGCCTCGCTCGGGGCCCGCAGCCTCGACGAGATCATCGGCCGCACCGACCTGCTCGAGCAGCACCTGCACCACACCCGCGACGACGTCGACATCGACCTGTCGCGGCTGCTGGCGCGCGATCCGCACCAGCCCGCGTCGTGGTGCGGCGCGCCGGCGCTGCAGGCGCCGCCCGACGGCCTGGCCGCGCGCCTGGAGGCCGACCTGTCCGACGTGGTCGCGCGCGCGGCCGGCGGCGAGTACAGCTATCCGATCGCCAACACCGACCGCAGCATCGGCACCCGCCTGTCGGGCCTGATCGCCAGCCACCACGGCAACACCGGCATGGCGGCGCGGCCGCTGACCCTGCGCCTGACCGGCACCGCGGGCCAGAGCTTCGGCGCGTTCAACGCCGGCGGCCTGCACCTGCACCTGGAAGGCGACGCCAACGACTACGTCGGCAAGGGCATGGCCGGCGGCAGCATCGTGATCCGCCCGCCGCGCGGCAGCGCGTTCGAGTCGCGGCTCGCGCCGATCCTAGGCAACACCTGCCTGTACGGCGCCACCGGCGGCGAGCTGTACGCGGCCGGGCGCGCGGGCGAGCGCTTCGCGGTGCGCAACTCGGGCGCGGTCGCCGTGGTCGAGGGCGCCGGCGACCACTGCTGCGAGTACATGACCGGCGGCACCGTGGTGGTACTCGGCCGCACCGGGCTGAACTTCGGCGCCGGCTTCACCGGCGGCCTGGCCTACGTGCTCGACCTCGACCGCGACTTCGTCGACCGCTACAACCACGAGCTGATCGACATCGTCCGGATCTCGGCCGAGGGCTTCGACAACTACCGCCAGCACCTGACCGACCTGCTGGAGAGCCACGCGCGCCTGACCGGCAGCGCGTGGAGCGCGCGGATCCTCGACGAGTTCCGCGACTTCGTCGGCAAGTTCTGGCTGGTCAAGCCGAAGGCGGCCAGCCTCGAGGCGCTGGCACACGAACTGCGGAGGGCCGCGTGATGGCGGCCGGTGGCGCTTCGCTGGTGAAGGAAGTGGGCATGCGCGTGGCGGACCGGCACGTCGCCGGCACCCCGCCCGCGCGCGCCGGCATCGCCGTTCCCGACTTCCCGCCACCGCGACACCACCGACCACGGTTTTCCCATGAGCAAGAAGCAGGTCTTCCAGTTCCTCGACGTCCCGCGTGACATGCCGCGCAAGGTGCCGCTGGAGCTGCGCACCGAAGGCGACTGGAACGAACTCTACGGCCGCTTCGGCCAGGCCGAGGCGGCGCACCAGGCCGGACGCTGCCTCGACTGCGGCAACCCGTACTGCGAGGCCAGGTGCCCGGTCCACAACTACATCCCCAACTGGCTGCAGCTGGTGGAGGAAGGCCGCATCCTCGAGGCCGCGGCGCTGTGCCACGAGACCAACCCGCTGCCCGAGATGTGCGGCCGCGTGTGCCCGCAGGACCGCCTGTGCGAAGGCGCCTGCACGCTCAACGCCGGCTTCGGCGCGGTGACCATCGGCGCGGTGGAGAAGTACATCGTCGACACCGCGTTCGAGCAGGGCTGGCGCCCGGACCTGTCCAAGGTGGTGCCCACCGGCCGCCAGGTGGCGATCGTCGGCGCCGGCCCGGCGGGCCTGGCGTGCGCCGACCGCCTGGCGCGCGCCGGCATCGGCGCGACCGTGTTCGACCGCTACGAGCAGATCGGTGGCCTGCTCCAGTTCGGCATCCCCAGCTTCAAGCTCGACAAGGCGGTGATCGACACCCGCCGCGAGGTGCTCGAGGAGATGGGCGTGCGCTTCCGCCTCGGCGTGGAGGTCGGCCGCGACGTGGCGCTCGGCACGCTGCTCAAGGACTACGACGCGGTGTTCCTTGGCCTGGGCGCCTACCGCTACACCGACGGCGGCCTGCCTGGCCAGGACCTGCGCGGGGTGCTGCCGGCGCTGCCGTTCCTGGTCCAGAACGGCCGCATCGTCACCGGCCGCGAACCGCACGGCCGCCCGATCGCGGGCTGGGAGTCCCACATCGAGCTTCCGGACCTGGCCGGCAAGCGCGTGGTGGTGCTCGGCGGTGGCGACACCGGCATGGACTGCGTGCGCTCGGCCGTGCGCCTGGGCGCGGCCAGCGTCACCTGCGCCTACCGCCGCGACGAGGCCAACATGCCCGGCTCGGCGCGCGAGGTGGCCAACGCGCGCGAGGAAGGCGTGCGCTTCCTGTTCAACCGCCAGCCGCTGGCGATCGAGTCGCAGGACGACAGCCATGCCAGCGGCGTGCGCGTGGTCGAGACCCGGCTCGGCGAGCCGGACGACAAGGGCCGCCGCTCGCCGGTGCCGATCCCCGGCAGCGAATCGGTGATCGAGGCCGACGTGGTGATCATCGCGTTCGGCTTCTCGCCGCGCGTACCCGAGTGGCTGGCGAGCGCGGGCGTCCAGGCGCGCGAGAACGGCCGCATCATCGTCGGCGGCGGCGAGCGCCTGCCCTACCAGACCACGCATCCGCGCCTGTTCGCCGGCGGCGACTGCGTGCGCGGCGCCGACCTGGTGGTGACCGCGGTCCAGGAAGGGCGCGACGCGGCACGCTCGATCGCGCGCCTGCTGCGCAGCGAGGCCGACCACCCGCACTCGGCGCTGGACGCGGCCTGACCCGTTGAACCGCGCCTGACCGCTGGCGCGGGCGGTTTGCCGCCCGTCGCGGCGGCCCCCAAGATAGGGCCATGCGCCCGGTCGAGACCGCCTGCCTGTTGGCCGCGCTGCTGGCTCCTGCCGGCGCGCGCGGCGCCGACCCGGTGACGGTCTACCGCTGCACCGATGCCAGTGGCCGCGTCAGCCTGGGCGACGTGCCCTGTGCGCAGGGCGCCTCGCAGGAAGTGCGCACGATGCAGCGCCCGGTCGACGGCACGCCGCCTCCGGCCGCGCGACCCGCGCCGTCGCCGTCGCCGTCGGCGGCGCCTGCGTCCGCGCCGGCGCCGCAGGTGGTGGTGGTGCATACTCCGCGGCCGATGTACGAGTGCGTCACGCCGGACGGCAAGCGCTACACCAGCGACTCGGCCGAGGGCAATCCGCGCTGGGTGCCGCTGTGGACGCTGGGCTACCGCAGCGGCTGGCGCGGCAACCCGGCGCCGTCCGGCGGTGGGCCGATCGGCGAGTACTACGCCGACCGCCCGCAGTGGGGACGGGTCGGCGCGCCAACGCCGCGGCCGTCCGGGGCGACGGCAACGCAGGATCCGCGTCCCGGCCATCCGCACCGCCCGGTCCATCCCGCCGGGGGCGCGCCGGGGACCTGGATCCGCGACACCTGCCACGCATTGCCGCAGGCCGAGGTCTGCGCCCGCCTGGCCGACCGCCGCGAGGAGATCCGCCGCCGCTTCTTCAACGCCCAGCAGAGCGAGCGCGACGCGCTGCGGGTGGAGGAGCGCGGCCTCAACGCCCGCCTCGCGGCGGACTGCGGACGGCGGTGATGCGCCTGCACGCACTGCGGTGGTGGCTGCCGGCCGGCCTTGCCCTGGCATGGCCGGCGCTGGCGGCCGATGCCACCACCATCTATCGCTGCACCGCCGCCAACGGCGACGTGACGATCCAGAACGGGACGCCCTGCCCGGCCGGCACCCGCCAGGAGGTGCGTCGCGTGGAGGCGCTGCCGACGCTGCCGACGCCGCAGCCCGGCGCCGCCACCGTCGCGCAGCCACCCGCGTTCACGCCACCGCCGGCCGCCGACTTCGTGCAGGTTTCGGGGCCGGTGGACCAGGCTCCGGCGCCCGAGCGCCCCGAACTCCCGCGCCCTGCCCGCATCGCCGACGCCGACCGGCTGCCGCCACCGCCGATCTACCAGTGCGAGACCTGGGACAACGACAGCTACGTCAGCGAGGATCCCGCGCCCAAGCCGCGCTGCGTGCGGCTGGACACCGGCGGCGTGGGCCAGGCCTGCGAGATGAAGTACGACACCTGCGCGCGCATCGGCGACAAGGCCGCGTGCGACGGCTGGAAGCGGCGCCAGCGCGAGATCGAGTCCGCGTGGCGCCACGCACCGGGCGCGGACAAGCCGGCGCTGCAGCAGGAGTTCGCGCGGGTGAGCAGGATCCTGGCCGATTCCAGCTGCGCGATGCAGCCCTGAGCGCCGCGCCGCATCGCGCCGGGCCGCGGCCCTCAGCCCGGGGCGTCGAAGGTGATCCGGACCGCGTCGGCGCTGCGTCCGGCCGGACCGTGGTAGACCGCTTCGATGTTGTTGCCGTCGGGATCGAGCACGAACGCCGCGTAGTACCCGGGATGGTAGGGACGTTCGCCGGGCGCGCCGTTGTCGCGGCCGCCGTGGGTCAGCGCGGCGGCGTGGAAGGCGTCGACCATCGCCCGGTCGCGGGCCTGGAAGGCGAAGTGGTGGCGCCCGGTCGGCTGGCCCTGCGCGGCCTCGCTGTCGATGCCGGAGACGAACAGCTCGTCGGCCCAGAACCAGCCCTCGCCGCTGCCGCCCAGCGGGATCCCCAGCGTGGCCAGCACCGGTTCGTAGAAGCGCCGGCTCGCCTCGAGGTCGCGGACCACCAGCTGCAGGTGGTCGATCAGGCGGCCGCGGAACAGCTCACTGGTTTCCATCTGCGTGTCCTTTCGCGAAGGCGGCCGTTCCTGATAGCACCCGGGCCCGCGGCAGGCCAGTGGCCTGCGGTCAGCATGGTTCCGCGAACACACACCGTCCGCGCCGACGCCTCCGGTGCCGGACGCCGGCTGGCGGCGCGCCGCTAGCCGCCGCCGGCGAGCAGCATGCGCGCGACGAACAGGGGGTCGTCGCCGCCCCGGACGTCCGGCTGCACGCCATGCCTGTCCCAGTTCGCGCCGGTCGCCGCGTCCACCGGCTTCGCATCCGGGACGAAGATGCGGTGGCCGTGCGGCAGCGGCACGGGCTCGCCGATGAAGTTCGCGGCGCCACCCGTGCGCGAGCCGACCAGCGTCGCCCGCCCGCGAGCCTGCAGCGAATAGGCGACGAATTCGGCGGCCGACCCCGTCCTGCGGTCGACCAGCACCACTACCGGGCGCGCGAACGCAGGCAGGTCGCCCCGCGGCAGGGGGCTTTGGGTGCGGACCCCGCGCCGTTCCACGTGCTGGACGCTGGCCACGTCCTGCCCCAGCAATGCGCGCACGAGCTGGTTGGCGGTGCTTTCGTCGCCGCCGCCGTTCTGGCGCAGGTCCAGGATCAGTCCCTCGCTGTCGGCGAGCAGGCCGAAGGCGTTGCGCAGTTTCGGTCCGGCGACGTCCCATGGGTAGAAGCTCGACAGCCGCAGGTAGCCGATGTTGCCTTCGAGCACCCGCACGTCCCGCACGCCGGCGTTCACCCGCGTCGCGTCCGCGCGCCAGGCCATCAGCCAGTCCTGCGCACCGTCGGCGTCGTCGGCCGCCTCGACGTGGAAGTGCCCGTCGTAGGCATCCAGGTCCATGTTCAGTCTCGCGAGGAAGGCCGCGGGGTCATCGCAGTCGTCGGCGTACCGGCCCGAATCCGCCCACTGCGCCACGGCCCGCGCGATGTCGGCGCCCCGTGCCTGGTCCACGTAATCGCGCGAGATCGCGCTGGCGGCGGCGGCCAACACCTCCTGCTGCATGGGACACGCTGCCGCCAACGCCGCGCCCAGCACCATCGCGAACGACATCCACACTCTCCGCTTGATTTATGTAAGCACTTATATATTATGCTGGCATGCCCACGCAACCAACGCTCGGCACGCTGCTGCGGGCCCTGCTCGACAGGCTCGACCCGGCCGTCGAACGCGCCTACGCCGAGGCGGGCCTGGACCTGCGCCCGCGCTTCACCCCGGTGATCCGGGTGCTCGCCGCCTCGGGCCCGGTGAACATCAAGCAGGTCGCCGAGCAGTGCCGCCTGAGCCACTCCGCGCTCAGCCAGACCGTGTCGGCGATGGTTGCCAGGGGTTGGGTCCGCACCACCCGGGGGGCGGACGCGCGCGAGCGGATCCTGCACCTCACGCCCAAGGCCCGGCGCGCCCTGCCGCTGCTGCAGGCGCAATGGCAGGCGACGGCCGAGGCGGCGGCGAGCCTCGACAGGGACCTGGGCCTTCCGCTCGCGGACGTACTCGCCAGGGCGCTCGACGCCCTCGAGCGGGAACCGTTCGACCAGCGCATCCGCGCCCGGCGCGCCGCGCCTGCCGAACGCGCCCGGCCGCCCGCCGTCCGCGACGGGACGGCCGCGATCAGAACCCGTAGCGCAGGAAGCCGCCGTCCACGGCGATGCATTCGCCGGTGATGTAGCCCGACGCGGGCAGGCACAGGAACGCCACCGCGGCGGCCACTTCCTCCGGCTCGCCAATGCGTCCCATCGGCGTGCTCAGCAGCACCTCGTCCAGGTAGTCGGGGTCCGCCAGCCTGTCGGACGTGCGGCGCGTGCGGATGTACCACGGCGCCACCGCGTTCACCCGCACGCCGTCCTCGGCCCATTCGACCGCGAGGTTGCGGGTCATCTGGTGCAGCGCCGCCTTGCTCATGCCGTAGGGCGCGCCGGTGCGCACGTGGACCAGCCCGGACACGCTGCCGACGTTGACGATCGCCGAGCTGGCGTGGCGGGTGAGCAGCGGATGGGCGTAGCGGCACAGTTCGAAGGCGCTGAACAGGTTGACCTCGAAGATCTCGCGCCACTCGTCCTCGGTGTAGTCGGTGGCGGCGCGGGTGAGGTTGCCGCCGGCGTTGTTGACCAGGATGTTGAGGCCGTTGCCCTGGTCCTCGACCCAGTCGAGCACCTCGCGCCGCTGTTCCTCGTCGACCACGTCGCCGATGAAGGCGCGCACGTCGCCGTCCGGGAACTCCTCGGCCAGTTCGTCGCGGGTGGCCTCGAGCGCGTCGCCGTTGCGGGCCACGATCAGCACCGTGGCGCCGAAGCCCAGCAGTTCGCGCGCGATCGCGCGGCCGATGCCGGCGCTGCCGCCGGTGACCAGGGCGATCTGACCGTCCAGCCGCCACCGATGGGGATCCATGCCCGCCTCCGTCTGCGTGTGGGTCGTAGCATACCGTCGCGCCCGGCCCCGGACGCCACTTCGCCGCGCGGGCGCGGCCGCGCCGCTACTGCGGCGGCTGGCAGGAATCGCGGACGACCAGGTGCGGGCGCACGCTGGCGACCGCGCGCGCCTCGCCCTCGCCCTGCAGCAGCATCGCGGCGGCGATGCGGCCGGTGTCGCGCGTGTCGCGGCGCACCGAGGTCAACGGCGGCCCCAGGCGCGACGCCAGCGGGCTGTCGTCGTAGCCGACCACCGACAGCTGCTGCGGGATCTGGATCCCGGCCCGCATCGCCACCCGGTAAACGCCCGCGGCCATCTCGTCGTTGAAACAGAAGATGGCGCTCGGGCGCTGCCTGGCGGCGAGCAGCTTCTCGGCCGCGGCCACGCCGGACTCGAAGGTGTAGCCCGCCTCCACCACCCGCGACTTCGGGATCTCGATGCCGCGGCGCTGCAGCGCGCCGACGAAACCCTCGGTGCGCTCGATCGCCGACCGGTAGGCGGCCGGGCCGGTGATCATCGCGATGTCGCGGTGGCCCAGCGTCAGCAGGTAGTCGGCGACCTCGGCCGCGCCGTCGCGGTCGTGGGTGATCACCGAACGCTCCGGCGCGTCCAGGCACACCGCGGCGACGCGCGCGTAGCGGCAGCCCACCTCCTGCAGCATGTCGGCCAGCGCCTGGTCCTCGGACACGCGCGGCACCAGCATCACCCCGTGCAGCTTCTGCTGCAGCACGAAGCGGCGCACGCCCGAGACGTAGTCCGGGCTGCGGCTGTCGCAGGGATGCACCACCAGCTCGAAGCCGGAATTGCGCAGCGCGTCGAGCGCGCCGTACTGGAAATCGACGATGTACTGCGCGGTCGGGTTGTCGTAGATCATCCCGATCAGGAACGAACGCCGGAACGCCAGCCCGCGCGCCAGCGGGTCGGGCACGTAGCCGACCTCGCGCATCAGCGCCTCGACCTTCTCGCGGGTGTCCGCGCGCACCAGCGGCGAACGGTTGATGACGCGCGAGACCGTCTTCTTGGAAACCCCCGCCAGGCGGGCGATGTCGTTGATGGTGGCGGCCCGGCCCTTGATGCTGGCGGTGGCCTCTTCCCTGCGGTTGCGCGGCATGTGCTGTCCCGACCCGGGGAGTCCGGTCCGTTTCCAGTCTATCGCGACGGCGCACCGGGGGCGCCTCCCGGCCACGGCGGCCCCGCCCCTGGCACGCCCGGTGCCGGAATCGTCGCGGGCGCGGGTCGGCGCAATCGGCGCGGCGGCCGCATAATCCCGGGCGCCGTCGAACGCACGCCGCCCGGATCCCCACGGCCGGCGACCAACAGCGAGGGAGGAGCACATGCCGGGTCGCATCGCCTGTTTCGGAGAGCTGCTGCTGCGCCTGGGCGCGCCCGGCCGCGAGCTGCTGCTGCAGTCGCCACGGCTGGAGGCGTGGATCGGCGGCGCCGAGGCCAACGTGGCGGTGTCGCTGGCGCGCTTCGGCCACGAGGTGGCGATGCTCGGCACCGTGGCCGGCAATGCGCTCGGGCAGGCCGCGCTGGGCGAGCTGCGCCGGCACGGCGTCGACACCTGTCGCGTGCGGGTCGCTCCGGGCCGCATGGGCCTGTACTTCCTCGCCACCGGCGCGGGCCACCGGCCGAGCGAAGTGCTTTACGACCGCGCCGGATCCGCGTTCGCCCTCGCGTCCCCCGACACCTACGACTGGCCCCGGCTGCTGCAGGGCGTGGACTGGCTGCACCTGTCGGGCATCACCCCGGCGCTGGGCCCGGCCACCGCGCAGGCGGCCGCCGACGCGGTCCGCACCGCCGCCGGGCTGGGCGTGCGCGTCTCGTTCGACGGCAACTTCCGGCCGATGCTGTGGGCGGCCTGGGACGGAGACCCGGCGACGATCCTGCGTCCGCTGCTGGAGGCGGCGGACGTCGCGTTCGCCGACCACCGCGACATCGACGTGGTGCTCGGCGCCGACCCGGGCGCGCCCGGCGACGACACCCACGGGCACCGCTTCGCGCGCGCCGCGCGACGCGCCTTCGATGCCTTCCCGCGCCTGCAACGCATCGCCTGCACGGTACGCAGCCAGGCCAGCGTCGAGCACCACGCGCTCGGCGCGCTGATGGCCACGCGCGACGGCGACCTGCACCGGGTCGAGGACCGGGCTCTGTCGGGCATCGTGGACCGCATCGGCGCCGGCGACGCGTTCGCCGCCGGCGTGCTGCATGGCCTGCTGGCGGGCTGGAGCGATGCCGACAGCCTGCGCTTCGGCCACGCCGCCGGCTGCCTCAAGCACGCGGTGCCGGGCGACTTCAACCGGTGCGGCGAGGACGACGTGCTCGCGCTCGTGCGCGGCGGGCGACTCGACGTGAAGCGCTGAGCGGCGCGGGCGCGGCCATCCGCGCCCGACGGTGCCGGTGCCGGGTCAGATTCCGCAGAAGCAGTGCGCCAGCACCTTCACCGGTGCGCCGTCGCGGGTCTTGAGCATGTCCTCGAGCAGGCGCAGGTCGCGCTCGGCCTGCGGCACCGCGCGCGCCAGCAGGCCGCGGGCGAAGTCGGACTCGCGCAGCCAGTGCCGCGCCAGCCGCCCCTGCAGGAAGCCGCTGAACCAGCGCTCGAACGGCGAGGCGCCGCGCTCGATGTAGCGCACGCGCCACTGCTCCGGCTCGCCCAGGCGCGCGCGCGAGGCCGCGTCGGCGATCGCCGCGCGCAGGCCGCCGAACTCGTCCACCAGGCCGCGCTCGTGCGCCTGCGCGCCGGTCCAGACCCGCCCGCGCGCGACCTCGTCGATCTGCTCGGGGGTGCGGCCGCGGCCCTGGGCGACGCGGCCGATGAAATCCCGGTAGCCCTTGTCGATGTAGGACTGGATCAGTTGCGCCAGCTCCGGCGACAGCGGCCGGGTGAGGTCGAACGCGCCGGCCATGCGCGTGGTCGCCACGCCGTCGGTATGCACGCCGATCTTCTCCAGCGCGCGCGGGAAGGTCGGCACCAGGCCGAAGATGCCGATCGAGCCGGTGATCGTCGACGGATCGGCGAAGATGCGGTCGCCGTCCATGCTGATCCAGTAGCCGCCCGAGGCGGCGACGTCGCCGAACGACACCACCACCGGCTTGTCCGCCTCCTTGAGCGCGACGATCTCGCGCCGGATGATCTCGGAGGCGAAGGCCGAGCCGCCGGGCGAGTTCACCCGCAGCACCACGGCCTTGACGTCATCGTCCTCGCGCGCCTCGCGCAGCAGGGCCGCGGTCGACTCGCTGCCGATCCGGCCCGGCGGCTGCCGGCCCTCGACGATCTCGCCCTCGGCCACCACCACCGCCACCTGCGGGCGGCGGCCCTTGGCGGCGGCGCTCAGGCCGTCGACGCTGCGCAGGTAGTCGAAGAAGCCCACCTGACGGAAGCCGCCTTCGGCGTCGTCGTCGGCCACGCCGCGCTCGGCCAGCAGCTGTTCGACCTCCTCGCGCGTCTTCAGTCCGTCCACCAGCTTCTGCTCGAACGCGTAGCGCGCGGTATCGCCCTGCACCGCGGCGATGCCTTCGGGCAGGGCGTCGATCGACGCGGCCAGCTGCCCGGCCGTGGTCTTGCGCAGGCGCGCCACGTCCTCGAGGTAGCGCCGCCACACATCGCCGCGCCAGAACAGGTCGGCTTCCTTGGCCTCGGGCGAGGCGTCGTCCCGGACGAAGGGTTCGGCGGCGGACTTGTACTCGCCGACCTTGAACAGGTGCATGTCGATGCCGAGCTTGTCCTGCAGGCCTTCGCGGTAGAACTGGCGGTAGCCGCTCAGGCCCAGCAGCAGCACCTCGCCCTCGGGATCGAGGTAGACCTCGTCGGCGTGCGCGGCCAGCAGGTACTGGGCCTGGGTGAAGCGCTCGCCGAACGCGACCACCTGCTTGCCCGCGGCGCGCAGCTCGTCGATCGCCTCGCCCAGCTCGCGCAGGGAGGCGAACCCGGAGAACGACATCCGGTCCACGCGCAGCAGCACGCGTTCGATCTTCGCGTCCTCGCGCGCGGCGTCGAGCACCGCCAGCAGGTCGCGCAGCTGCACCTCGGCCGGCCCCTGGCCGAAGGTGCCCATGAAGGAGCGACTCACCGGGTCGGTCGTGTACTGCTCGACCAGCTGCGCTTCCGGCGCGATCACCAGGGTGCTGCGGTCCTGCACCTGGACCACGCCCCCGCGCCCGCCGGCGAGGACCATCAGGAACAGCAGCAGCAGGAAGAAGAACAGCAGGTTGAGCACCAGCCGGCGCAGGAAGTTCATGCCGTTCCAGACGCCGACGATGGCGCGCAGCACGGGGCCGCGCGAAGAAGCCTGACTCATGGGGGGTATCGCTCCGTATCCAGGCCGCCAGAGTACCCGGCGGCCGGTCCGTTTTCATGCGCCGTTGGTCACCGGCGTCCCGGGAGCGGCGGCCAGCGCGGCCGGGCGGCTGCTGCGGACGAAGCGCGCGGCCATCAGCACCGCGGCCACCGTCAGGCCGGCGATCAGGCCCAGCCACATCCCGCGCGGCCCCCAGCCCAGCCCCAGGCCCAGCCCCGCGCCCAGGGGCATGCCGATGCCCCAGTAGGCCAGGGCCGCGATGAACATCGGCACCCGGGTGTCCTTGAGCCCGCGCAGGGCGCCGGCCGACAGCACCTGGATGCCGTCCGGGAACTGGAACGCCGCCGCCAGCAGCAGCAGCGAGCCGGCCAGCGCGGCCACCGCCATGTCGTGGGTGTAGATCGTCGCGATGGCCTCGTGCCCGCCCAGCAGCACCGTGGCCGACAGCGCCTGCGTCCCCAGCACCAGCACCAGCCCGGCCAGCGCCGCGCGGCGCACGCCCGACGACCCGCGGCCTGCACCGACGGCATGGCCGACCCGCACCGTGGTCGCCTCGGCCAGGCCGAACGGGACCATGAAGCACAGGCTGGAGACGTTGATCGCGATCTGGTGCGCGGCCACCTCGAGTTCGCCGATCCGGCCGATCAGCAGCGCGGTCACGACGAACAGGCCGCCCTCCATCGCCACGGTCACGCCGATCGGCAGGCCGGTGCGCAGCAGCGTGCCGATCTCGCGCCGGCGCGGCGGATCGAGTCGCTCGAACAGGCGCATGTCGCGGAACCGCGGCGACCACGCCAGGTACAGCACGAACCCGGCCACCTGCGACCACATCATGATCGCCGAGGCCAGCCCGAGTCCGCCTGCGCCGCCTTCGGGCAGGCCGAAGGCGCCGAACGTGAGCGCGTAACCCAGCGGCAGCAGCACCAGCAGGCCACCGAAGCCGAAAGCCATGGTCGGCAGCGTCCAGTGCAGGCCGTCGCACAGGTAGCGCAGGCAGAAGTACAGGGTCAGCGCCGGCACGCCCCAGCGGATGCCGCCGAGGAACGCGGCCGCGTCCGGGCGCACTTCCGGCGCGATGCCCATCGGCTCGAGCACGTGGCGCCCGAGGGTCAGCAGCACGAACAGCAGCAGGCCCAGCCCCAGCGCCAGCCACAGCGCCTGCCGGAACAGCGGACCGACCTCGGCCCGGCGCCCGGCGCCGTCGAGCTGCGACACCGACGGCGGCAGCGCCATCAGCGTGCCCATCGGTACCAGCATCACCAGCCAGAACATGGCCGTGCCCACCGCCACGCCGGCGAGCGTGGAGGTGCCGTGGCGGCCGGCGATGACATTGTCGACGAAACCGATCAGGCCGGTCGCGAGGTGGCCGGCGACGAGCGGCGCGGCGAGCACGGCGCTCGTGCGCACTTCGTCGCGCAGGCGCGCCGGCGATGCGGGCGGGGACATGGTGGGAATCCGGAAAGTGGCGGGCCCGCGTCCGCGATGACGCTGGCGCCTCGCCAGGGGCGGCCGTATTTTAGGCGCGCGACCCCGGTCGCCGCACCCCTTTCCCGGTCCAGTCGATGAACGCCAGCACCGATCTCCCCGCGCCTGCGGAGCCCGCGGAGCCGTCCCGCGGCGCTTGCGCCAACTGCGGCACGCCGCTGCAGGGCGACTTCTGCCACGCCTGCGGCCAACCGGTCAAGGGGCTGGTCCGGCACTTCTCCAGCATCGTCGGCGACGTGCTCGACAGCGTGTTCGAATGGGATTCGCGCACGCCGCGCACGCTGTGGCCGCTGCTGGCCAGGCCGGGCTACCTGAGCCTGGAGTACTTCGCCGGGCGCCGGGTCCGCTACGTCAGTCCGTTCCGGCTGTTCTTCTTCCTGGCCGTGGTCGCGTTCTTCGTCGGCCGGCTGGTGATCAGCTTCGACGACGGCAGCGCGATCCACGTCAGCAGGAGCGACGACCGGATCGAGGCCGCGCGCACGGTCGAGGAGGTCGAGCGGGTGCGGGACGAGGCGCTGGCCCAGGTCGAGGCCGCGCGCGCCAGGCTCCCTGCCGATGGCGGCACCGCCACCGCCGGCACGAGGGCCGCGCTCGCCGCGAGCGAGACGGCGATCCGCACCCGCGCCAGCGAACGCATCGCCCGGATCGAGGCCGAGGCCGCCGGCACCGCGCCGCCGCGGCGCAAGGAGCGACCGCGGATCTCGTTCAACTCCGAAGAGTGGGACCCGGTGACCAACCCGTTGAAGATCGACGGGCTGCCGGACTTCGCCAACGACTGGCTCAACCGCCAGGTCGGCCGCGCCGAACGCAACGTGCAGCGCCTGCAGGAGGAGCCCGACCTGCTCAAGGACTCGCTGCTCGGCGCGGTGCCCTCGACCCTGTTCGTGCTGCTGCCGATCTTCGCGCTGATGCTCAAGGTCGCCTACCTGTTCCGGCGCCGCCTGTACATGGAGCACCTGATCGTGGCGATGCACAGCCACGCCTTCGTCTGCCTGGTGCTGCTGCTGGTGTTCACGATGATGGCGCTCGAGCACTGGCTCGCGCCGGGCGGCGGGCCGCTCGCCCGCGTGTTCGGCGTGGCCGAGGGCCTGCTGTGGCTGTGGATCCCGGTCTACCTGCTGCTGATGCAGAAGCGGGTGTACGGCCAGGGCTGGTTCATGACCCTGCTCAAGTACTTCGTGATCGGCACCTGCTATTCGATCCTGCTCAGCCTCGGCGCCGCGTTCACCACGGTCGCCAGCCTGGTGTGGATGTAGGGCGCGCGCCCTCGCGGTTGCGCGCCGTGCGCCGACGCGGCTGGCGGTCTCGGGCGGACGCAGCCGCGACCGTCCGGTCCGGCCGGCGCCGCTCAGGGCGAGACGCGTTCGCGCAACCAGACCGCACGCCGTTCCGCCGGCAGCGCCAGCAGCTGTGCGCGCAGCGCCGCGCGGTCCTGCGGCGGCGTGCGCTGGGCCAGCACGCCCAGGTCCTCGAGCGCCTGCGGCGGCAGGGCACGCAGCGCGCCCAGCAGCGCGTCGCGCTCCTCCGGCCCGACGTGGGCGAACAGCGCGTGCAGGCGCGGCCAGTGCGGGCCCAGCACCGGCCCCAGCAGCCAGCCGCGGCGGATCCCCGCGTCGAGCGCGTCGAATCGCGCCCGCAGCGCCTGCTGGCGGTCGACCGGCAGGCTGCGCCAGGCGGCGCGCGCGGCCTGCATCCGGGCGCGTTCGGGCGCGGGCAGGTCGCGCCACGCCAGCCACGCCTCGCGACGCTCGCGCTGCATCGGCAGCGGCAGCGCATCCCACTCCGCGGCCCGGCGCTCCAGGGCCGCGCGCCGGGCCGGATCGAGCGCGGCGATCCGGGCCGCGCCGTCGGTGCCCGCCGCCAGCGCGCAGCCGGCTCCCAGCAGCACGCACAGCGCCACCGCGACGCGCAGCGGTTCAGGGCGCATCGGCGTCCTCCGCGGCGCTCTCGTCGGCTTCCGCGACCGGCGGGGGCACGACGTCCTCGCCCTCTTCGGCGAGTGCGTGCACCAGCCAGGCCTCGAACGCGGGATCGGCATCGGGCCCGAACGCCCCGGTGACCTCCGCCAGCAGCAGGTCCAGGTCGGGATGGGTCGCCAGCGCCAGCTCCGGATCGAAGCGCGCCGCCGCCGGCGCCGGCGGCAGGGGTTCGCCCTGGATGTCGGCGGCCGCACCGGGAGCGTTGGCAGGCAGCCATGGCCCCCACCAGGTCGCGGCCAGCGCGGCCGCGACGGCAAGCAGCGCGACCACGGTCGCCGGCCACAGCCAGTCGCGCCGGGCGTGCATGACCGGGCTGCGCGCGGGCCACGGCCCCGGGGCGCGCCCGCCGTCGCGGAGGCTCCGGATTCGGGCCAGGCGCTCTCCGTCCAGGTCCCGCACCGCCTGCTGCGCGGCAGCCGAAAGCGCCCGCCAGGCGTCCGGGTCCGGGCTGCCATCGTCGTTGTGCGGCAGCGCCCGGCGCAGCGCGAGCCGGTAGGACGGGCGGGCGATGCCCAGGACCGCGGCTGCTTCCGCCTCGGGCAGTCCCGCCACCAGCCGCAGCAGCAGCGCGGCGCGCGGACCCGGCGCCAGCGCGGCCACGGCGGCCGGGATCGCCGGGTCGGGCGACGCGGGGGGCTCGCGCAGCTGCGGCGCGGCGAGCAGCAGGGCCCAGAAGCGGCGCGGCCACTGCGCGAACGGGGTTTCGCCGGCGACGGACCCGAACCCGCGCAGGGTGGCGGCCAGCGCGGCATCCCCCGCCGCGGCGCTGCCGGCCTGCCAGTGCGCGAAGACCACGCCGCGTCGCTCGACGCCGCGCAGGAAGGCGGTCAGGGCGGCATGGGCCGCGGCGGAATCGTTCAAGACTGCTTCTTGGCCGGGCCCGGGGGACGGCCCGCGGTGGCCATGATACGGGTCCCCGACAGGCCACCGGGGGCTTGACGGCCGTCGCAGTCCCTGTTCCAGCCCCTGTTTCCCGGGCCAACGTTGTGCACATGCGTCGCGGAACCGTCACATGCGCGCCGCGTGGAGCGGGATTGACCAATGTGAACGCTTGGTTTCACGCACAAATTCTTGATTTTCATGGAAAACGTGCGGTTGGCGATTTTTTCGCCAAGTCAGGCTTTCACGCGTGTTACGTAGGCGAAACCCCCCTGCGCAGGTGCTCATGCACAGGGTTATCCACACGAATTGTGGATAAGGGGAAAACCCTTGCCTGCCATCGACTTGCGTGCGGAAGGTCCGGACCGGCGCAAGTCCCGCCCTCAAGTCCGGGCCGCGTTTGGGAAGCGCCCGCACTAGACTTCGAAGGTGTCCGATTCCGCCGCCTCCGTCCTCCAGGTCGCCCTGCCGGTGCCGCTGCCGCGGCTGTTCGACTACCGCGCGCCCGACGGCGTGGCGGCGCCCGACGACGTCGGACGCCGGGTGCGGGTGCCGTTCGGACCGCGCGAGCTGGTGGGCGTCGTGGCCGCGGTCGGCCCGCCCGCGCCCGACGCGCCCGATTTGCGTCCCGTCGTCGAACGCCTCGACGCCTCACCGCTGCTGCACGGCGAGTTGCTCGAATCGTTGCGCTGGCTGGCGCGTTACACCCACGCGCCGCTGGGCGAGGTGCTGGCCACGGCGCTGCCGGCCGCACTGCGCCGCGGCGAACCGCTGCCCGACACCCACGCCTGGGCGTGGCGGCTGACCGCGGACGGGCGTGCCGCGCTGCCCGGCCTGCGCGCCGGCTCGCGGCCGCGGCGCCTGGCCGGACTGCTCGAGACCGCCCCCCGCGACGAGGACGCACTCGACGCCCTGCTCGACGGCTGGCGGGCGGCCGCCCGCTCGCTCCAGCAGCGCGGGCTGGCCGAGCGGTTCGCGGTACCCGCCTCGGCGATCTCGCCCGCGCCCCGGCCGGGCCCGACCCCGGAGCCGGAGCAGCAGGCCGCCATCGACGCCGTCCGCGCGGCGGACGGCTTCGCGCCCATGCTGCTCGATGGCGTCACCGGCAGCGGCAAGACCGAGGTCTACCTGCACGCGATCGCCGACTGCCTGGCGCGCGGCCGCCAGGCCCTGGTGCTGGTGCCCGAGATCGGCCTCACCCCGCAGCTGCTGGGGCGCTTTCGCGCCCGCCTCGGCGTGCCGGTCCACGCCACCCATTCCGGGCTCGGCGACGCCGAGCGCGCACGGGTCTGGGCCGCGGCCTGGCGCGGCGAGGCGCGGGTGGTCGTGGGCACGCGCTCGGCGGTGTTCACGCCGCTGCCCGATGCCGGCCTGATCGTGGTCGACGAAGAGCACGACGCCAGCTACAAGCAGCAGGACGGCATCCGCTACCACGCCCGCGACTTCGCCCTGGTGCGCGGGCGCGCGCTCGGGATCCCGGTGCTGCTGGGCAGCGCCACGCCCTCGCTGGAGACGCTGCAAAACGCCACCGCCGGGCGCTACGGCTACCTGCGCCTGTCGCGCCGCGCCGGCGCCGCGCGTCCGCCCGAGGTGCGCGTGACCGACGTGCGCAAGCGGCCGCTCGAGGCCGGCCTGTCGCAGCCGATGCTGGACGCGATCCGCACCGAACTCGACGCCGGCGGCCAGGTGCTGGTGTTCCGCAACCGCCGCGGCTACGCGCCGGTGCTGCTGTGCCACGACTGCGGCTGGAGCGCGCAGTGCCCGCGATGCGGCGGCGCCGGCCAGGGCCGGCCGATGACCGTGCACGCGCAGGGACGGCGCCTGCAGTGCCACCACTGCGGGCACCGCCGGCCGGCGCCGCCGGCCTGCCCCGACTGCGCGAGCCTCGCGCTGCAGCCCCAGGGCGTGGGCACCGAACGGATCGAGGAAGTGCTGGCCGCGCGCTTCCCCGACGTGCCGGTGCTGCGCATCGACCGCGGCAGCACCCGGCGCCGCGATGCGATGGAGACGCTGCTCGGCGACCTGGGCGAACGCCCCGGGATCCTGGTCGGCACCCAGATGCTGGCCAAGGGCCACGACCTCGCCCAGCTCGGCCTGGTGTGCGTGGTCGGCATCGACGAGGGGCTGTATTCGGCCGACTTCCGCTCGCACGAGAAGCTGGCCCAGCTGCTGGTCCAGGTCGCCGGTCGCGCCGGCCGTGCGCAGCGCCCGGGCCGGGTGCTGCTGCAGACCCATCATCCCGACCATCCGCTGCTGGCGACGCTGATCGAAGGCGGCTACCACGCCTTCGCCGCCGAGGCGCTGGCGCTGCGCGAGGCCGCGGGCTTCCCGCCGTTCGCGCACCTGGCGCTGCTGCGCGCCGAGTCGAAGCACGCCGGCCCGCCGCTCGCGTTCCTGCAGGCGGCGCGGCAGGCGCTGGAAGCGGGAGCGCAGGCGGCGCGCGCTCCGGACCTGGAGATCAGCGGGCCGATGCCGGCGCCGATGGCGCGCCGCGCCGGCATGCACCGCGCGCAGCTGCTGCTGTCGTCGCCCGCGCGCCGGGAGCTGCACGCGACCCTGCATGCGACGCTGCCCCGGGTGTATGCGCTGCCCGAGGCGCGCCGGGTGCGGTGGTCGCTGGACGTGGACCCGGTCGACCTCTACTGAGCCGCCTTGGCGGCGGCCTTGGCCGCGGTCTTCGTGCGGCGGCCGCGCGTGGCGCGGGCCTTGGGCCGCTCGCGGATCAGCACCTTCTGCCCCTCGCGGCGCACCTCGAACAGGCCGACCGCGTCGATCAGCGCGCTCAGGCTGCGATAGCCGTAGTTGCGCGCGTCGAACGAGCCCTGGTTGCCGAGGTGGCTGCCGACGCCCGACAGGTGCGCCCAGCCCTCGTCGTCGGCCACCGCCGCCACCGCGCCGCGCAGGCGGTGCACGAGCTCCTGGTCGTGCGCCAGCTCGCTGGTGGTCTGCGGCCGCGCCTGCCCGGCGGCCCCGTCGTCGGCCTCGCCGAGCTTCTCCAGGTAGAGGAAGGTCGAGCAGGCCTTCACGAACGGCAGCGGCGTCTGCTTCTGGCCGAAGCCGTACACCGCGTAGCCGTCGTTGCGCAGGCGCATCACCAGCGGGGTGAAGTCGGCGTCGCTGGACACGATCGCGAAGCCGTCGAGCGTGCGCGCGTACATCAGGTCCATGGCGTCGATCACCATCGCCATGTCCGAGGCGTTCTTGCCGGGGCTGTAGGCGAACTGCTGGATCGGGCGGATCGCGTACTCGTGCAGCACCTTCTCCCAGCCGGCCAGGTTCTGGCTCTTCCAGTTGCCGTAGGCACGGCGCACGTTGACCACGCCGTGGCGCGCGACCTCGTTGAGGATCGCGTCGATCTTCGAGGCCGGCGCGTTGTCCGCGTCGATCAGCAGCGCGATGCGCCGTTCGCCTTCCGCCATGTCCGTGTCCCTGTCTCCCGGTTGCGCGCAGGGTAGCGCGTCGGCGCACCCCCGTCGCAGTGGCGGGCAGGCCCCGGGGCGGGACGGTACGGCCTGCAACCGTTGCGGCAGCGCAGCGGCGGATGCGCGACAATGGCGGTTTCCCCACCCCGATACCCGCGACCCGACATGCCCAGCCAGCTCGAACAGCTCCGCTCCCTGTCCACCGTGGTGGCCGACACCGGCGACATCGAGGCGATCGCCCGCTTCAAGCCGATGGACGCGACCACCAACCCGTCGCTGCTGCTCAAGGCCGCCTCCCTGCCCGCCTACGCCGCATACCTGGACCAGGCCGTGGCGGCGGCGACCGGCAGCGGCGAGGCCCGGGTGGCCGACGCCTGCGACCGGCTGGCGGTGGCGATCGGCGGCGAGATCCTGAAGCTGATCCCCGGCCGCGTGTCCACCGAGGTCGACGCGCGCCTGAGCTTCGACACCGAGGCCACCGTGGCCAAGGCCCACCGCCTGGTCGAGCTGTACGACCAGGCGGGCATCGGCCGCGACCGCCTGCTGATCAAGATCGCCTCGACCTGGGAAGGCATCCGCGCCGCCGAGCGCCTGGAGCGCGACGGCATCCACTGCAACCTGACCCTGCTGTTCTCCTTCGCCCAGGCCGTGGCCTGCGCCGAGGCCGGCGTGTTCCTGATCTCGCCCTTCGTCGGCCGCATCCTCGACTGGCACCTGGCCAACGGCATGGACAAGCCGGCCACGCCGCAGGACGACCCGGGCGTGCAGTCGGTCACCCGGATCTGGCGCTGGTACAAGCAGCACGGCTTCGAAACCGTGGTGATGGGCGCGAGCTTCCGCAACACCGGCGAAGTGCTGGCGCTGGCCGGCTGCGACCGGCTGACCATCTCGCCCGACCTGCTGGCAGCGCTGGAGGCGTCGGACGCGCCGGTCGAGCGCGGGCTGGTCGATCCGGGCGAGCGCTCCGCGCGCCCCGCGCCGCTGGGCGAGGCCGCGTTCCGCTGGCAGCACAACGAAGACGCGATGGCCACCGAGAAGCTGGCCCAGGGCATCCGCAACTTCGCCGCCGACCAGCGCAAGCTCGAGGCGATGCTGGCCGCGAAGCTCGGCTGAGGCCACCCGGGCGGCGGCCGCGGCCGCGGCCGCGCCACACGCCGCGCACCAGCGCGCGCCGGCACGCGGCCTGCACATCGCGCTGCGCCCGCCTCCCTAGAATGGGCGCATGACGACACGCCCGCACGTGGTCATCGTCGGCGGGGGCTTCGCCGGGCTCTGGGCCGCGCGCGCGCTCGCACGCGCGCCGGCGCGCATCACCCTGCTCGACCGCGGCAACCACCACCTGTTCCAGCCGCTGCTCTACCAGGTCGCGACCGCCGGGCTCTCCGCGCCCGACATCGCCGCGCCGCTGCGCCACATCCTGCGCCGACAGCGCAACGTCGAGGTGCAGATGGCCACCGTGTCGCGGGTGGACGCGGACGCGCGCGAGGTCGAACTCGAACACGCCGGCGGCCGCCGGCGGCTCGGCTATGACTTCCTGGTGCTGGCGACCGGCGCCACCCACGCCTACTTCGGCAATGAACACTGGGCGCCGCACGCGCCGGGGCTGAAGACGCTCGACGACGCGCTGGAACTGCGCCGCCGGCTGCTGCTCGCGTTCGAACGCGCGGAGGCGGCGACCGACCCGGCCGAGCGCGAGGCCTGGCTGAGCTTCGCCATCATCGGCGGCGGCCCCACCGGCGTCGAACTGGCCGGCACCCTGGCCGAGATCGCGCGCCACACGCTCGAGCGCGAGTTCCGCCACATCGATCCGGCGCGCGCCCGGGTGCGCCTGGTCGAGGCCGGGCCACGGGTCCTGTCCGCGTTCCCCGAGGACCTCTCGCGCAAGGCCCGTCGGCAGCTGGAAAGGCTGGGCGTGGAGGTGCACACCGGCGCCCCGGTCGAGGACATCGACGCCCAGGGCTATCGCTGCAATGGCCGGTTCGTGCCGGCGCGCACCGTGGTCTGGGCGGCGGGCGTGTCGGCCTCGCCGCTGGGCGCCTGCCTGGGCGCGCCGCTCGATCGCGCCGGGCGGGTGCGCGTTCGCCCCGACCTGTCGGTGCCCGGCCATCCGGAGATCTTCGTCGCCGGCGACCTCGCGGCGGTCGAACGCGAGGACGGGCGGCCGGTACCCGGGGTCGCGCCCGCCGCCAAGCAGATGGGGCGGCACGTGGCGCGCTGCATCCGCGCGCGGCTGGGCGGAGGCACCGGCCCGTGCCGGCCGTTCGCCTACCGCGATTACGGCAACCTCGCCACCATCGGCCGGATGGCGGCGGTGGTCGACCTCGGCGCCTGGCGCTTCTCGGGCGTGCCGGCCTGGTGGTTCTGGCTGCTGGCGCACCTGTTCTTCCTGGTCGGCTTCCGCAACCGGCTGGTGGTGCTGCTCAACTGGTCGGTCGCCTACTGGACCCACCAGCGCGCGGCGCGGATCATCCTCGGCGGCGACGATCGTTCCGGCCGGAACTGACGCGCCGCCGCTCCGGCGGGGCGCTACGCGCCGCCACGCTTCGGCTAGGATGGCCGCTCCCCCGGCCGCGACTCCGGCATGATCGACGTCCCCACGCAGAACCTGCTGATCGCGCTGGCGGTGACCACCGCGGCCGGCCTCGCGACCGGCTTCGGCGGGCTGCTGGTGTTCGCCTCGAAGTCGCCCAACGCGCGCGTGCTCGCCTTCGGCCTGGCCTTCGCCGGCGGCGCGATGGTGTACGTGTCGCTGGGCGAGATCCTCGGCAAGTCGGTGCTCGCGTTCTCGGCCGACTACGGCGACCGGCTCGGCTTCACCTGGGGCACGCTCTCGTTCCTCGCCGGCGTGCTGCTGATCGTCACCATCGACCGGCTGGTGCCCAACCCGCACGAACGGCTGGAGGTCGACGACCCCTACTTCCGCGAGCACAACCGCGAGTACGTCAAGCGCGTGGGGCTGCTCACCGCGGTGGCGATCACCGCGCACAACTTCCCCGAGGGACTGGCGACGTTCTTCGCCACCCTCGAGAACCCCGGCGTGGGCATGCCGCTGGCGTTCGCGATCGCGATCCACAACATCCCCGAGGGCATCGCCATCGCGGTGCCGGTCTACTTCGCCACCAGCAACCGCGCGTATGCCTTCGCCGCCTGCCTGGTGTCGGGACTGGCCGAGCCGGTGGGTGCGATCCTGGGCTACCTGCTGCTGCGGCCGTTCCTGTCGGACGCGGTGTTCGGCGCGGTGTTCGGCATCATCGCCGGGGTCATGGTGTTCCTGGCCCTGGACGAACTGCTGCCGGCGGCCAAGCGCTACGCCAAGGGCCACGAGACGGTGTACGGCCTGGTGACCGGCATGGCCGCGCTGGCCATCAGCCTGGTGCTGTTCAAGTGGTAGCAGGCGGCGGCCGGGGCGCGGCCGCGATCGAGGGCCCCTGACGCAGGAAGGCCCGCTTGCGCGGGCCTTCGCTCGTTCCCGGTCCGATGCCTGGCGTGTCAGGCCGCGAACAGCGCCTTCATCTTCTTCAGCGCGTTGGCCTCGACCTGGCGGATGCGCTCGGCGGAGACGCCGTACTCGTCGGCCAGCTCCTGCAGCGTGACCTTGGAATCGGGGTCGAGCCAGCGCCGCTGGATGATGTCGCGCGAACGCGCGTCCAGGCTGGCCAGGCCCTCGCGCAGCAGTTCGAGGCGGTTGTCGGCGCTGTCCATGCGCTCGTAGGCGAGCGCCGGATCCTCCTCGTGCGCGATCAGGTACGCGGCGGGCGCCGGCGGCGCGCGGTCGTCATCCTCGTCGGCCGGGGCGTCGAACGCGATGTCGCGGCCGGACAGGCGCGATTCCATCTCCAGCACCTCGCGCTCGGAGACGTTGAGGTCCTTGGCCACCGCGCTGACCTCGTCGGCGTTCAGCCAGCCCAGGCGGGTCTTGCTCTTGCGCAGGTTGAAGAACAGCTTGCGCTGGGCCTTGGTCGTGGCGACCTTGACGATGCGCCAGTTCCTGAGGATGAATTCGTGCATCTCGGCGCGAATCCAGTGCACCGCGAAGCTGACCAGGCGCACGCCCATGTCGGGGTCGAAACGCTTGACCGCCTTCATCAGGCCGATGTTGCCTTCCTGGATCAGGTCGCCGAGCTGGAGGCCGTACCCGCTGTAGCCGCGGGCGACGTGCACCACGAAGCGCAGGTGCGAATGCACCAGTTCGCGGGCCGCGTCGAGGTCCTCGTGGTCGCGGTAGCGGCGGGCGAGCGCCTGCTCGTCCTCGGCCGACAGGACCGGGATCTGGTTCACCGCGCTGATGTACGCCTCGAGCGAGCCCAGCGGGGCCAGCCCGGTGAAGGCGGGAACCGGCAGGTTGTTGGCAACAAGCGCTTGGGTCATGGGCGTCTTCATGGATTGGAGTCTAGCAGTCGGCCCCTTTGACTGCTAAGGCAGGGAAAAGTTCCCGGTTCGTTTCATTCATGGAACAAACGGCCGGGAACGACAAGGTTTCGTCTGAAAATGATAGCAAAAAGGGGCCTCGGGAACACCCGATGATCCTGGGACGCGCGGGATCAAGCGGGTGTGACCGCGCCGGACCCGCCGGATTCCCCCGGCCGTCCGCGGCCGTCCGCGGCCGCCGCCGCAGGGGAACACGGCCACCGGGGCGGCAGGCGGCCACCGCCGGTCCGGCCTTGCGGAAAAGGCAACGCCCCCGGCGGGCGGGGGCGTTGCGGGGACGCCGGCGCGGCGGGCCGTCAGAACTTCTGCGCGTAGCGGAAGTAGACCGTGCGACCGTAGGCGTCGTACAGCTCGAAGTTCCAAGGCTGGTTGCGCACCTGCATCAGGGTCGGATAGCGATCGCCCACGTTGTTCACGCCGAGGGTGATGCTGCCCTCCCACGGCGCCTTGTAGGTCACCGAGAGGTCGTGGGTGGTGTAGCTGCCCACGCGCTCGTTGACCTCGCCGCCGATGAAGCCGAAGCTCGGCTTGACCCCGGGGTTCTGCTGCGAGTCGATGTAGTTGACGTTCCAGTTGGCCACGAAGTCGCCCAGCGTCCAGCTGTTGCGCAGGGTCGAGCGCAGGTCGGGCACCGCGATCCAGCCCAGGCGATCCTTCACCGTGGCGCCGTCGGTCACGATGAAGTCGATCACCTTGGCCACCTGCAGCCAGCTGTCGAGGCGTCCACGCCCGCCGAGCTCGAAACGCGTCCGCAGGTTCACGTCCACGCCGGTGGTCTTGAGGTCGCCCTCGTTGGCGAAGGCGCTGTTGACCTCGGCGATCGAGCCGTTGGCGCGGCGGATCACCGAGGTGCCGTCCGGCAGCGCCGCGCCGGCGTTGTCGAAGTCGACCAGTTCCTGGAACTCGATCAGGCGGATGCGGTTGTCGATCTCGATGCGGTAGTAGTCGACGGTGAGGTTCAGCCACGAAGTGGCGTCCCAGGCCACGCCGATGCTGTACTGGCGGGAAGTCTCCGACTCCAGGTCGAGATTGCCGCTGCGGTAGGTGTCGACCTGGTAGCTGACGTCCTGCGAAACCGGGCCGTCGCTGATGTTGTCGCCGTTGGCGTCGTTGCCGCACTGCTCGGGCGTGTAGCCCATCACCACGCAGGTGCGGTAGTCCGCCACCTGCTCGGCGGAGAACGAACGCTTGCCGTGCACGTAGGGCAAGGCCGGCGCGCGGAAGCCCTCGCCGATCGAGCCGCGGAAGGTCAGGTTCTCCAGCGGCTGCCAGCGCAGCGACAGCTTCGGCGACAGGTCGGATCCATAGTCGCTGTAGCGGTCGTAGCGCGCGGCCAGGGTGACGTCGAAATCGGCGGCGATCGGCAGCAGCCATTCGGCATAGGCGGCGTAGATCTCGCGGTCGCCGGCGGCCGAGTTGCCCGAGGAACCAGCGATCACGCCCGCCTCGGAGAGCGAATCGTAGATGTCGGCGTAGTCCTCGGTGCGGTACTCGGCGCCGAAGGCCAGCATCGAGGCGCCACCGGACATCTCGAACAGGTCGAGCGTGGCGTTGGCGTAGATCTCGTCGATGTCGAAGCGGCCGTCGCGACTGGTGGTCGCGGTGAAGCCCTTGATCACTTCCTCAGGGTTGCCGAACGGATCGAACAGGTTGTAGCGGCCGTCCGCCGCGGCGGCCTCGGCCAGCGGGGTCACGATGTAGCCGCGGCCCAGCTCCTTGAAGCTGGCGCGGCTGCGGCGCAGGCCGAAGTCGATGAACAGCCGGTCGGTCGCCTGCCACTGGAATCCGGCGTTCAAGTCGGCAACCGCGTTGTCCACGAAGTTGTCGCGGTTGCCCGCCGCGGCGTAGCGGTGGTAGACGAACGCGCCCAGACCGTCGCCGGGCACCGGGTCGTTCGGCGTTCCCTCGGGGATGTACAGCACGCCCGGCGTCGGCGCGAACCGCCCGAAGCTCTCGGTCTTGCTGTAGCTGGCCGAGGCATAGATCGACCAGGCGTCGTCGATCTGCCAGGTGCCTCGGGCGAACAGCGACTTGTTGTCGACCGAGGCCTCGTTGGCCGCCATCGCGTTGTAGTCGAAGACGCAGTTGTCGCCGTTGATCCAGAAGTTCGGATCGTCGCAGGCGTAGCCGGGCAGCGCGCCGCCGAACTCCCCCTCCTCGCCCGGCGCGGTCGCGCTTTCGAAGTAGAAGTTGTTGCCGTAGAAGGAGCCGCCGCGGGTCTCGCCGCCGATCTGGTTGCGGGCGAACACGATGTCGCGCGCGCTGGTCGACACGCCGAGCAGCAGGCTGCCGCGGTCGGACGAAGTGCCGAACACCAGCGAGGCCTCCTCGGTGTCGCCGCCGGCCACCGCCGGGTTGCCGCGACCATAGCGGAACTCGGCGCCATCGAAATCCTTGCGCAGGATGATGTTCACCACGCCGCCGATCGCGTCGGAGCCGTACACCGCGGACGCGCCGTCGGAGAGCACCTCGATGCGTTCGACCGCCGCCAGCGGGATGGTGTTGAGGTCGGCGCTGGTGCCGGTGGAGGGCGCGTATGGCGCGCGGCGTCCGTCGACCAGCACCAGGGTGCGGTCGGAGCCGATGCCGCGCAGGTCGATGTCGGCGGTGGCCTGGGCGGTGCTGCCCGAGCGCGGGCGGAAGTTGCCGAACGAGGCGAAGGTGGAATCGCGCAGCACGTCGGCTACGCTGACGTCGCCGCTGGCGTCGATCGCGGCGCGGTCGATGACGGTCACCGGCACCGCGCCCTCGATGTCGGCGCGCTTGATGCGCGAACCGGTCACCTGGAGGCGGTCGAGGGTCTGGACGGTGTCGTCCGCCGCGGCGGCGTCTTGGGCGACGGCGGGGAGCGTGGCGAGGGCGCAGGCGATGGCGATCGGCAGCGCCGCCAGCCGGCTGCCGCGCGATCGGGGAAGGAATGTCATGGGGAAGTCTCCGGATCTGGTTACGAGCGTGTTAACCACGCCCCCAAGTTACGGACGCAACGACACCGCCGCTTGGCCGCGCGTGCCGGTCCCGTTTGCCGCGTGTGGCGTCGCTCCGGTCCCGGCGCGGTAGCGCGAAGGCGGCACCCCGAAGCGCGCCCGGAAGGCGCGCGAGAAACTGCAGTTGTTCTCGAAGCCGCAGGCCGCGCCGGCCTCGCCGACCGACAGCCGCGAGACGCGCAGCAGGCGCGCGGCCTGCGCCAGGCGCATCCGCGATGACGCGGCCTGTGGCCCCTCCCCGTAGATCGCGTGGAAGGTCTTGGTGAAGTACCAGACCGAGACGTTGCCGCGTTCGGCGAGTTCGGCCAGCCGCACCGGACGGTCGAGGTTGCCGGCGAGGTACAGCCACGCGCGCTGCATGCGCGCGAACACCTGGCGCCGGCGACGCAGTGAACGCCCCGGGCAACGGTCGACCAGCTCCCGCAGCCCGGCCTGCTGGGCGGCGAGCAGGCGCAGCAGCGCCTCGAGGGGCAGGCGGTCCACCTCGTGCGTGCGCGGCACGTTGCGCGCGAACGGCGCGCAGCCGCGCCACAGCCGCAGGGCCGCGGCGCGCACGCCGGGCGCGAGCTGGCCCAGGCCCGGGAACAGCGCCCCGTCGGCCGCCGCGGGCAGCGGCATCCTCGGCCACAGCGTGACGCCCAGGACCAGGCCATCCTCGGCGCTGGCGAGCAGCGGGCGCGACTCCGCCTCCAGCACCAGCCACTGGCCCGCCGCCAGCGCGAACCGGCCTTCGCGGCATTCCAGCGTCGCACTGCCGCGCAACACCAGCCAGGCGGTGGCGGCGTTGCCGCCGACGGCCAGGCCGCCGCCGCGGCTGGCGAGCATCAGGGCGGGACGTTCGTCGTGCGCGGCGGCGCCGGACACATCGTACGCGCCGGCGCGGTCGCTCCAGATCGTTTGCATCTGCATGGCTGTTTCCTTGTGCGGAATCCAGCCACCTGTTTGCCGCCCGCCGCTCCGAAACTCAGGAAACCGGGACGAAATCGAACCGACATTGGGGCGTGCGGCATCCGAAAGTCATGCTTCGGGGACCTTCGCCCATGACTTCCGGCAGGGCCTCGCGCAGGGTGCGCCGGCGCGGGGCGGACTCCGGGGCCGGCGGGCGCGGCAGCCGCGCGAAGCCGACGTCGATGTTCTGCGACGCCGGCAGGCCCAGGTACAGCCATCGCCCGCGTGCATCCACGGCGGGCGAACCGCCCACGACTCCGCCTTCGCGCGAGAGGCAGGGGCCGTCGCCGGGCCGGGCGATGGCGCGCCACGGGGCCGGGCAACCGTCCTCGGGCACCAGCGAGTAGGCCTGGCCTTCGAACAGCGCCCAGTGGCGATAATGGCGCGGCGTCGGCCGGTCCGCGGACACCTGCTCGATGCCGCCCAGCATGGCGTCGCTGCGCCATAACCCGGGCACGGTGGAACGGCTGAACATCAGCGCATTGGCGCCGGGGTCGTAGCGCGCGAGCGCGACGTCCTCCTCGGAAGCGAGCACGCGCCAGTCCTCGCGCCGGTACAGCACCGCGCGCACGCGCCCGCGGCCGTCGTCGACGCCGACCAGCAGGTGCGCGGGGTCGCCGGTATAGGCCGCGAACACCGGACGCTGCGCGGGCACCGCGAGCTGGCGCGCGCGTCCGGTGGCCACGTCCACCTCGAACAGGCGCTCGAGGTCGCCGCTGCGCCCGAGCACGACCAGGCGGCGGCCGTCGGGCGACCACACCGGCGCGTGGCGCGGCACCGGCTCCAGCCCTTCGACCGGTCGCAGCGTGGCCGGCTGCCCCACCTCGCCCAGCCACAGCTGCACCGCCATCGAGCGGTCGGACAGGAACGCCAGCGTGTGGCCGTCGGGCGACAGCGCGGGCAGCATGTCGACGCCGCTGGACGCGAACACCGGTTCCAGCCCCGCGTCGGATGCGCCGTCGATCGGGACGCGGAACAGTCCGCTGCGCGAGAGGTCGATCTCGAGCACCATCGACCAGTCGTCGGCCGCGACGTCCGGATGCACCGCGTTGCCGGTCGGCAGGCGCGACAGGGGGTGCAGGCTGCCATCGTCCACGCGCAGCAGCCACAGCGTGGCGTTGCCCGCCACCTGGCTGAGCACGATGCCGCTGCTGTCGGGCAACCAGTCCCAGCCGCGGATGTCGCGCCGCAGCCGGGTGAGCGGCCGCGGCGTGCCGCCCTCGGCCGGCATGATCCACAGGTCCGCCAGCGAGAGGTTGCGGCGGAACGCGAGCCAGCGTCCGTCCGGCGAATACCGCGGAAGCTGGTCGACGTCGCCGTCGCCGATCGGATAGTCGAGCGCCTCCCAGGTGGCGGTCGCCAGGTCCAGCCGCTGCAGCGGCGCGCCGGCACCCCCGGGCATGCGCGGCCCGCCCATCACCAGGCCGCGGCCGTCGGGGGTCCAGTCGAAGTGCGACCAGGCGCCGTCGAGGCAGGGGCCGGCCTCGCGCGGCGTGCCGCCGGCGGCAGGCACCACCATGAAGCGGCAGTCCTCGCCCGCCACGCGCACGAAGGCGATGCGGGTGCCGTCGCGCGACCATACCGGCATGGTGTCCTCCACGTCGGGGCCCGGGTCGGTCAGCACGCGCGCGGCGGCCTGCGAGACCGCCTGCAGCATCAGCCGGCTGCCGCCGCCGGCCTCCGCACGCACGAAGGCCACCGTGCCGCCGTCGGGGGACAGCGACGGGAGCCGTTCCTGCTCGGGGGCGGACGCGATCGCGCGGTACTCGACCGCGAGCACCTCCGTGGCCGTGCCCGCACCGGGCAAGGCCGCGGCGGGCACGGCAGCCGGCATCCGCCACAGCGCGACCACGGCGATGCAGAACAGCACCGCCACCGCCGCCACGTGCCAGGGCGTGCGCGACGGCCGGGCGGGCGACGTCGATCGCGGGGCCGCGGGGGCAGGTCCGGGTTCCACCCCGCCCTCCACGGCGGCCGATGCGGCCTCGTCGCCCGTCCGGCCGTCCAGCCAGGCTACCGGCGCCAGCAGGCGGTAGCCGGTCCTGGCGATGGTCTCGATGTAGCGCGGCGCGTCGCGGTCGTCGCCGAACGCCTTGCGCAACTGGGTGATCGCCTGGGTGAGCACGTCGTCGGTCGGCATCGTGTCCGGCCAGACCCGTTCGAACAGGGCATCGCGCGTCACCACCCCGCCCTGCGCCTCGGCCAGCACCAGCAGCACCTGCAGCGCCTTGGGGGTAAGCCGCCACTCGCCGCCTTCGCCGTCGCGGGTGACGACCCGGCGCAGCGCGTCGACCTCGCAGTCGAGCACGCGCAGGCGCCCGGCGCGCGGACGGATCATGCCGGCACGGCCGCGCGCGGCGGCATGCGGGAGCCTGCGGTGGGCGTGGGCGTTCGGGGCGTGCGCACGTGCGTGCGATGTCCGGGGCAACATCGGCCGCCAGCGTCGCACCCGCGCCACGCGCATGCATGTGTCTTTGGTGGGGCGAACCGTTTCCGCCGAAAGCGTAACGCGCCGGCCGGGCCGCGGCTTCGCCGCCGGCGCCCGCGGTCCTTGCACGGTTTGGCGCAAGGCTCTGGCGCACGTCAGGCGCACTTCAGGCAGATTCGCCGCGCGCCGTGGATCCCTAGCCTGCGTGGCGTCCACACACACGAGGCCTGACCATGAAGACCATCGCGACCACCCTCGGCGCCACCCTGCTGGCCGTCGCCGCCCTGCCCGCCATCGCCGCCGGCAACGCCGCGCCCCTGGAGGAATGCGTGCAGCTGTCGGACGGCCACCGCGGTACCCGCGCCGCCGGGAACACACAGTTGCTGCTGCGCGACGGCGACGCCCATTACCGGGTGAAGTTCAACGGGACCTGCGAAACCCTCGCGCGCAGTTCGCGCATCTACATCGCGACCGACGGCGAGCACAACCGGCTGTGCCCAACCGGCACCACGGTCAGCGCGAAGCAGTACCGCTGCCGGGCGGAGTCGGTGGAGGTGATCGACGATCGCACCTGGAGCCGCGAGGCCCGCACGGCCGGGCGCTGATCGCCACGGCGGCCCGGGCGCGCGGCGCGCGCCCGGGCGCGATCCTCATTGCGGCGCGGGCACCGTGCCGGCCCGGTACGGGAACCGGGCGAAGATCTCGGCCATGGTCTCGTGGATCCGCGCGTCGCGCCTGGCCGGATCCTTCTCCCGGTTCACCCGGCCCACCGCGATGCCTTCCCACACCAGGCGGTTGCGCTCGACGTCGACCAGGTCGACGTTGAGCGTGCCCTCGGTGTAGCGGTACACGTCGGTGCGGTCGCGCCAGTACGGCACCACGTAGTAGCCCCGGGCGCGGTAGCTGTAGTAGTACGCGTAGTCGACGGTCGGCATCGAGGACACGTCGGTCCGCTGCCGGGTGTAGGCATTGATGTTGACCCAGAGGTCGGGCTTGTCCTCGGTGTACACGTAGCCGCGCGCTTCCATCTGGGCGCGCGCGGCGGCCTTCATGGTCTCGGTGGCCGCCGACGAATAGCCGTGCGGCTCGATCGCCAGCGGCGAGTAGAAGGCGAAGGTGCGATAGCGGGCGAAGTCGGCCTGGGGGTCGGCCTCGGTGGTGATCTGCGGGCCGGTGGCGCACGCCGCCAGCAGGGCGACGGCCGCCAGCACCAGCACCCTTGCTGCGATGCGGAAGGTTCCCATGACCATTCTCCTGTCGATTGGCCTGACGCTAGCACGCGACCGGCTACGCCGGGTGAATGCCCGGCGGGCGCCCGGCCGGCGCGGACGCCCGCCGCGGCGCGCCCCCGCGGGGCGCGGCACGTGCCGGCGCCGCCCTCACCCCGGACGGTAGACCTCCGCCCCCTGTTCGCGGAACTCGGCCGCCTTGCCGGCCATGCCCTGCTCCAGCGCGCTGGCCGGGTCCAGGCCGTGCTCGGCCGCATAGTCGCGCACGTCCTGGGTGATCTTCATCGAACAGAAGTGGGGGCCGCACATCGAGCAGAAGTGGGCCAGCTTGTGCGCCTCCTTCGGCAGGGTCTCGTCGTGCATCGACTGGGCCTTCTCGGGGTCCAGGCCGAGGTGGAACTGGTCCTGCCAGCGGAACTCGAAACGGGCCTTGGACAGGGCGTTGTCGCGCACCTGCGCGCCGGGATGCCCCTTGGCCAGGTCGGCGGCGTGCGCGGCGACCTTGTAGGCCATGATGCCGTCGCGCACGTCCTCGCGGTTGGGCAGGCCCAGGTGCTCCTTGGGCGTCACATAGCACAGCATGGCGGTGCCGTACCAGCCGATCATCGCCGCGCCGATCGCGCTGGTGATGTGGTCGTAGCCGGGGGCGATGTCGGTGGTCAGCGGCCCCAGGGTGTAGAACGGCGCCTCGCCGCACTCGCGCAGCTGCTTGTCCATGTTCTCCCTGATCAGCTGCATCGGCACGTGGCCGGGGCCTTCGATCATGGTCTGCACGTCGTGCTTCCAGGCGATCTTCGTCAGCTCGCCGAGCGTCTCCAGCTCGCCGAACTGGGCCGCGTCGTTGGCATCGGCGATGCAGCCCGGGCGCAGGCCGTCGCCCAGCGAGAAGGCCACGTCGTAGGCCTTCATGATTTCGCAGATCTCCTCGAAGTGGGTGTAGAGGAAATTCTCCTTGTGGTGGGCCAGGCACCACTTGGCCATGATCGAACCGCCGCGGCTGACGATGCCGGTGACCCGCTTCGCGGTCAGCGGGACGTAGCGCAGCAGCACGCCGGCGTGGATGGTGAAGTAGTCCACGCCCTGCTCGGCCTGTTCGACCAGGGTGTCGCGGAAGATCTCCCAGGTCAGTTCCTCGGCGCGGCCGTCGACCTTCTCCAGCGCCTGGTAGATCGGCACCGTGCCGATCGGCACCGGCGAGTTGCGGAGGATCCACTCGCGGGTCTCGTGGATGTGCCTGCCGGTGGACAGGTCCATCACCGTGTCCGCGCCCCAGCGGATCGACCACACCAGCTTCTCGACTTCCTCGGCGATGCCCGAGGACACCGCGGAGTTGCCGATGTTGGCGTTGATCTTGGTCAGGAAGTTGCGGCCGATGACCATCGGCTCGCTTTCGGGATGGTTGATGTTGCACGGCAGGATGGCGCGGCCGCGGGCGATCTCGTCGCGCACGAACTCGGGCGTGATCCGGGCCGGGATGCTGGCGCCGAAGCTCTCGCCGGGGTGCTGCGCCAGCAGGCCGGCGTCGCGCACCGCCTCCAGGCGCTGGTTCTCGCGGATGGCGACGAACTCCATCTCCGGGGTGACGATGCCGCGCCGCGCGTAGTGCATCTGGGTGACGTTGGCGCCGGCCGTCGCGCGGCGCGGCAGGCGGCGCGCCGGGAAGCGCACCGGGTCGAGCTTCGGATCGTGCTCGCGCGCACGCCCGAACTCGGACGTGAGCGCCGGGAGCGGCGCGGTGTCGCCGCGCTCGTCGATCCACGGCGCGCGCAACGCCGGCAGGCCCGAGGCGAGGTCGATACGGGCGTCCGGGTCGGTATACGGACCCGAGGTGTCGTAGACCGTGACCGGCGGGTTCTCCTCGCCGCCAAACACGGTCGGGGTGCGGGTCTGCACGATCTCGCGCATCGGCACGCGCAGGTCGGGGCGCGAGCCTTCGACGTAGATCCTGCGCGATCCCGGGATCGGCCGGGTCACGGCATCGGAGAGCTGCTGGGCCTGCTGGACCAGGGAGTCGGGCACTGCGTTCATCGGCATCGTCCTGTGCGCGGCCGCGAGGGATTCGCGGACCTTGGACGAAGCGGGAGCGCCGGACGCGGATGCGTGGCGCGAAGGCCGGGACGCACCTGGACCTGCGAAGCTTCCCTACGCCGGTGTCAGCCGGATCAGGTTCGAAGGGACTGTCTCAATCCGCCGGGCCATGCCCGCGGATACCCCCGCTTCGAAGGCTATTAGACCGCGCCGGCCGCACAGGCGCCAGCCCGCGCGGCCGCCCCGCTCAGAACGCGAGGGTCACGCCGGCCATCGGGCCGTGGAAGCGCTGGTCCAGGCCCACCGTGGCGTCGCCGCCGTGGCGGCGGACGTTGAGCTTGAACCAGTCGTATCCGGCGTGGATGCCGAAGTTCTGCGTGAAGCGGTACTCGACCAGGGCATTGGCGCGGGTGAGGTCGCCGTCGTAGTCGCCGAAGTCGCCCCAGTCGGCATCCAGGTACTGGCCCTGGGCGACGAAGCGCCAGCGCTGGTCCGCGGTGTTGAAGCCCAGGCGCACGCCGACCACGGGCGCGGTGCCGGTCTCGGACTGGCGCGCGGTGAACCTGCCGTCGGCGCTGTCGACCGCGACCTCGGCGGCCAGCTTCGCGCGCTGCGCGCCGAGCTGCAGGCCGATGCTGGCGGTGGGCGACTCGACCACGGCGAAGTCGTAGACCAGGCCGCCCAGGTCGAACTCCGTGTCGAAGCGCGCCGTGGTGCCGGCGGGGATCGTGGTGTCGCCGAGCACGAGGTCCTGGCCCAGGGCGTAGTCGCGATCCTGCGCGTAGCGGAAGTAGTTGAACAGCAGGCGGTGGCGGTCGCCGATCCGGAACATGCCTTCCGCGCGCGGCACGGTCCTGTCGCC
>Ga0207873_1000296_pt1 | contig 55977 bp, 57 predicted proteins | sample BGWIniCompost_FD_187373 | JGI IMG/M metagenome (GOLD analysis project Ga0207873, IMG submission 187373) | Cellulose adapted compost microbial communities from Newby Island Compost Facility, Milpitas, CA, USA - BGW Initial Compost (SPAdes)... ...
TTCCTGAAGGCGATCGGCGACCGCTGGAACATCAGCATGTTCCACTATCGGAATCACGGCTCGGATTACGGGCGCGTCCTCGCCGGCGTGCAGGTCCCGTCCGACGAGCGGGCCCAATTCGCGTCGCATCTCGCGACGCTCGGATACGCGTACGTCGACGAGACGCACAATCCCGCCTATCGCCTGTTCCTCGGCGCGAACGGCAACCCGGAACCTTGAACGGCGGCTCCCCTTCGGGACTCGCCGCGCTAGCGCGTCTCGATGTGCCGGATCTTGAGCGGCTGCGACAGCCGGTAGAAGTGCTTCAGCTCCTGCCGCATCGCGCCGTCGAGCCCGCTGCCCGCGAGCGCTTGAGCGAGCTTCAGGCAGTACTTCGCGGCGTAGTGATTCGCGAGACGGTAGCGATCGAGCTCCTCGGCCGTGAGATTGCGGTCGAAGCGAGGCAGATCGAACAGCCATTGATGCAACGACGGCGGCAACCGCCCGCTCTGGCGCGCGAGCAGCACCGCGGTCGCGACGAACTTGTCGACCTCCGCCTGAAGCTCCATCTCGAAAAGCCGCACCGGCTTCTCGAGGGCGGCGTTCCACGCGTAATACGCGAAGTGGCTGACGCCTTCGAGCGCGGTCCAGAAGTCGGCAAGGTTCCGCTCGTCGAGCCGTTGCAGCGGATCGCGCGCGGTCAGGCGCTCGACGACGCCGGCTTCTAGATAGAGCGCGACCTCGGCCTGGCCTTCGCGCTCGGCGATCAGCAGCTTCTCGTCGACCGCGCGGCCGTTCTCGTCCAGAAGCCCGACGACCTCGGGATCGGTGATCACGAAATCGTCGACGTCGTAGGCGACGTCGAGCTGATAGATATCGGCGAGGAGCGTCTGGAAATCCGCGAGCACCGCGAAGTCCCGGCTGCGTCCGGGCACGATTGCGTGATCAGCGGCTCCGCGCACCTCCACCGACATCGAACGATCTCGCGTCAATGCCGGCTCATCGCGTCGAGCGCATGATTCGGCTCGATGCCGAGCCGGCGTAGCGTGCGCTCGGCTCGCTTGCTGCCGGTTTTGAGCCACACCTCGTACAAGCGCAGGATATCGATATCGTCGTTGCCGCGAGCCTCGTCCCGGACCTCGGTCAGCACGTCGACGAAGTCCTGGAACTTCGAAGCGAGCTCGGCGAAGACGGCCGTATAGATCCGGCCGCGCATGCTGCCCCGCACGCGCTCGGACAACGAGCCGTACGCGGAGCCTCCCATCCTGACGTAGTAGTCGACGTCGACCTGACGCCGCGCGAGCGCTTCGCCGAAGAACCCGGCGATGAACAGCGAGATATCGCCGATGCGCTGCAACGCGAAATTGCGCTCGTCCTCGGTGGGCGCCTCCGTCGCCTCGGCGAGGAACAGCGCGAGCGGTTTCAGCCAGCGGCCTTCGGGCGAGCCGTCGTACAGCACCTCGGAGCGCGCGAACAACGTCAGCAGATTCACGACGTAGTAAGCGGTGTGGTCGTCGGCCGAAAGCCCTTGACGAGCCATCGCGCTCGACACCGAGTTCCTGAAGAACTCCTCCAGGCTCCACACGGGCTTGACCTTCGTCTCGCGCATCGCTGGCATAGCTTCCTCGTCCTGCTCGTGGCCGCCTGCGCCGACTCCTCCGAGTATAGGTAGCGTCGCAAGCGGCTCGAGTGAATCCCATCACGTTTGCCGCGCACCGCTCCGCCGAGCCCTTGGACCGTGAAGCCGCGGAAACGTGCGCCGCGTTGTATCCTAGGACCCGTTACTACAGCATATTAGAATGACTTTCGACCCGCGACGTTCCGCCGAAGACGGCAAATCGACGGGGGGCACAGGCACGCATATTTCGGTCACGCCGCTTTGACACTCCAAATCGGGCTCGTCCTCGGCATCCTCGCTGCCGCGCTCGCGCTGTTCATCGGCTCGAAGATCCGCATGGACGTGATCGCGCTGATGGTCGTCGGCAGCCTCGTCGTGACCGGGCTCGTCACGCCGCCCGAAGCCGTCGCCGGCTTCTCGAACGGCGCGGTCATCGCGATATGGGCGATGTTCATCCTCTCCACCGCGATGACCCGCGCCGGCATCTCGAAAATGATCGGCTATACCGTGCTACGCCTCGCCGGCAGGCAGGAAGCACGGATGATCGTCGTGATCATGATCACGGCCGGGACGCTGTCGTTCTTCATGAACAATATCGGCGTCGCCGCGCTGATGCTGCCGGTCGTCGTGGACGTCGCGCGGCGAACGCGGATTCCGGCCTCGCGGCTGCTGATTCCCCTGACTTACGGCACGCTGCTCGGCGGCCTCACGACGCTTGTCGGCACTCCGCCGAACCTGCTGATAGCGGACGCGCTCTCGGCGTCCGGCTTCGAGTCCTTCGGCATCTTCGATTTCGTGCCGGTCGGCGGCGCGTTGTTCGTGGCCGGCGTGATCTTCGTCGCGCTGATCGGGCGACATCTCTTGCCGAGAAGGAAGCCCGAGGAGCAGACGCAGCGCCGCAGCCAACGCACGTTGCGTCAGCAGTACGGCCTGCAGGCCCGCAACTTCGAGATGCGCGTCGCGCCCGACTCGATCCTCGTCGGCAAGACGCTCGCGGAAAGCCGCATCGGCAGCGCGGCCGGCCTGATCGTCCTCGCGCTCGAGCGGCGCGGCCGAACGGAGCTGATGCCGTCACGCCAAACGGTGCTTCAGGGCGGCGACAAGCTGTTCGTGCAGGGACGCCTCGACCGCTTCCGCGAATTCCAGCGATGGAGCGACCTCGTCATCGAGCGCGAGGCACCGGTGCTGCAGGGCCTCATGGCCGGGCAGGTAACGATCGCCGAGGTCACGATCAACGAGGGCTCGACGCTCGAAGGCTCGCTGCTTTCTCACTCCGATTTCCGCAAACGCTACGGTGCGAACGTGCTCGCGATTCGCCGCGGCGACCTGGTGCGCCGCGTGAACCTGACGAAGGTTCCGCTTCGCGCCGGCGACGTGTTGCTGCTGCAGGCGAGCAACGATGCGGTCCCCGATCTGGAGCGCTCGGCCGACTTCGGCTCGTTCCGAAAGGTCGGGGAGCAGGAACTTTCCGAGGTCTATCGTTTGCAGGAGCGGATCTTCGTCGTGCGCGTGCCGCGCGACTCGGCGCTCGCGGGCGACACCCTGTCGCAGAGCCGGATCGCGGACGCCTTCGATTTCCGTCTCCTCGCGCTGTTCCGCGAAGGCGAGCTGACGATCATGCCGGAGGCGGACCTGCCGCTCAAAGGCGGCGACCTCCTGCTGATCCAGGGCCGCGAGGAAGATCTCGACGTGCTGCGCGGCCTGCAGGAGCTCGAGATCGAGCGCGACAGCACGCCCGCGTACAACGTCCTCGAGTCCGAGCGGCTCGGGATGGTCGAGGCGACGCTCGACCCGCGCTCGCGTCTCGTCGGGCAGCGCGTCGCGGATCTCGCGTTCCGCGACAAGTACGGTCTCGAGCTCGCGGCCATTTGGCGCAAGGGCGAGGCGATCCGTTCCGACCTCGACGATCACACGATCGAGCTCGGCGACGCGATGCTGCTGATCGGGCCGCGCGAGAAGCTGCAGCTCCTCGAGCGCGATCAGGACTTCTTGGTGCTGACGCCGCTCGGGCAACGCCCGATCGATACGCGCAAGGCGCCTGTCGCCGGCGCGATCATGCTCGGCGTTGTGATCGCGGCGCTCGTCGGTTGGCTGCCGATCTACATGGCCGCGCTGATCGGCGCGACGCTGATGGTGCTCACCGGCTGCATCACGATGGAGGAAGCGTATCGCGCGATCGACTGGCGCGGGATTTTCCTGATCGCCGGCATGCTCCCGCTCGGCACCGCGATGGCGGATACCGGCGCGGCGCGCTTCCTCGCGGAGATCGCGACGGATCTCTTCGGCTCGCTCGGCCCGTGGTGGGTCATCGGGGCGCTCTATATCGTCACGGCGCTCGCGAACCTCGTGATCCCGGCCGCGGCCCTCGTCGTCGTGATGTCGCCGATCGTGCTGACGGCGAGCGCCGAGCTCGGCGTCGAGCCGCACACGGCGATGATGGCGATCGCGATGGCGGCGTCCGCGAGCTTCTCGAGCCCGGTGTCGCACGCCGCGCACGTGCTCGTGATGGGCCCGGGCGGTTACCGGTTCAACGACTTCTTGAGAGTGGGCTTGCCGCTGACGCTCGTGACGTTCGTGACCGCGATGCTCGTGCTGCCGATCTTCTGGCCGCTGACCAAGCTTTCGTCCTGAGCGTCTTCCGCGAGCGAGGCCTCGAGCTTCGCGAGCATCCGCGAGCAGTGGGCGCGGATGCAGCGATCCCAGTGCTCCTTGCGGAACGTCGCCGCGCCACCGAGCTTGTAGCTCGCCTCGAGCCGAAGCCTCGACCCCGCCTCACCCGGCTCGAGCCGCCACCTGAGCTTGAGCTCGACGCGGCACGGCGGATCGAGCAGCGTCTCCTGCAACGTGATCGACACCGGCCGGATGCATTCGACGACGCGCCCGCGCCGCAGCACGGAGCCGCGTTGCTGCTCGTAGCGCGTCCCGGCCGGCAGGACATCGCCGCCCGCGCCGAGCAGCCCGCCGCCCCATCGCCCGTGGCCGACGACGCCGACGAGCGCGGAGAAGATCTCCGCCATCGGCCGATCGAGAAGCGTTTCGTGATGCTGCCGCTGCATGTCTCGTTGCCTCGTCGACAACGATACGCGGCGGCACGCGAGGCCTCAGCGTGCAATTCGCGCGCGATGATGCAGAAACTCACGGAACGAGCACGGTCGAGCCCGTCGTGCGGCGTGCCTCGAGATCGCGATGCGCATCGGCCGCGCGTTCGAGCGGATAGCGCTGACCGATCTCGATACGCACGTCCCCGCGCTCGATGCGCGTGAAGAGCTCGCGGCAGCCTTCCTCGTAGTCCGCACGCTCGCCGATGAAGTGAAACAGCGAGGGCCGCGTCAAATAGAGCGAGCCGCGCCTCATCAGCTCGAGCGGCGAAACCGGCTCGACCGGCCCCGACGAGTTACCGAAGCTCACCATCACGCCGTGCGGACGCAAGCAGTCGAGCGATTGAAAGAACGTGGCACGGCCGATCGAGTCGTAGACGACCGGCACGCCTTTTCCATCCGTGAGCTCCCTCACGCGAGCGACGATGTCGTCGCTCGAGAGCAGCACCGTCTCGCAGCCGTGTGCCTCGGCCACGGCCCGTTTCTCCTCGCTGCCGACGACACCGATGACGCGCGCGCCGAGGCTCTTGGCCCATTGCGCCGTGATCAGGCCGACGCCGCCCGCGGCGGCATAGAGCAGCACGAAGTCGCCCGGCTGCACGCGATAACTTCGGTGCAGCAGATACCACGCGGTCAGGCCCTTCAGCATCGCCGCGGCCGCGACATCGTCGGCGATCGCGTCGGGCAACGGCACGAGCCATTTCGCATCGATGACGCGTTCCTCCGAGTACGCGTCGAGCGGCGGCGGGCTCACATAAGCGACGCGCATGCCGGGCGTGAGCCCTTCGACCTCGGCACCGACCTCGACGACGACGCCCGCCCCTTCGGAGCCGAGGCCGCTCGGAAGCGTCAGCGCGTAGAGCCCGCTCCGGTAGTACGTATCGATCATGTTGAGCCCGATCGCCGTATGACGCAGGCGCACCTGTCCCGCGCGCGGCGACGGAACGTCGACCTCGACGACGCGAAGCGTTTCGGGTCCGCCGAAACGGTCGATGCGAATGGCGCGGGACATCGAGCGGGCTCCGAGGGTTAGAATCGGGGAACGACCAAGATAACCCAGACGATGACCGAGCATCTATTGATCGTCGGCGCGGGACAGGCCGCGACCCAAGCCGTGCACACGCTCAGGCAGAACGGCTACTCCGGCCGAATCACGATCGTCGGCGGCGAGCGTCATCCGCCTTATCAGCGTCCCCCGCTTTCGAAGAAGTATCTGGCCGGCGAGCTCGCGCGAGAACGCCTCGAGCTACGCCCCGCGGTCTGGTACCGCGAGCGCGACGTGACGCTCGAGCTCGGCACGCGCGCGGTCGAGCTCGAGCCGGCTGCCCGGCGCGTGAGGCTCGACGACGGCCGCATCGTCGACTACGACCGCCTGATCCTCGCGACCGGAAGCAAAGCGCGCAGGCTCGCCGTCCCGGGCGCGGAGCTCGCCGGCATTCACTATCTGCGCACGATCGACGACGTCGACGCGATCGCGCCCGAGCTCGTGCCGGGGCGGCGTCTCGTGCTCGTCGGCGCCGGTTATATCGGCCTCGAGGTCGCTTCCGTCGCCGTGCGCCGCGGGCTCGACGTCACGGTGCTCGAGGCCGCGGACCGCGTGATGAGCCGCGTCGTCGGCCCCGCGATCAGCGCGTTCTACGAGCGCTATCATCGCGACGCGGGCGTGAACATCGAGTGTGGGACGGTCGTCTCGGGTTTCGTCGGACGCGAGCGCGTCGAGGCCGTCGAGACGTCCGGCGGGCTGCGTTTCGCGTGCGACGTCGTGATCGTCGGCATCGGCGTGGACCCCGACGTGGAGCTCGCGCGCAGCGGCGGACTGCCGTGCGATAACGGCATCGTCGTCGACGAGCGCGGCCGGACCGCCGATCCGCTGATCGTCGCGGCCGGCGATTGCACGAATCATCCGCATCCGCTCGCGGCAAGCCGCGTTCGGCTCGAATCCGTGCAGAACGCGATCGAGCAAGCGAAGGCCGCGGCGTCGAACTTCGCGGGCGAGCCGCACGCGTATGCCGAGGTGCCGTGGTTCTGGTCCGATCAGTACGACCTGAAGCTGCAGATCGCGGGGCTTGCCGAAGGCTACGACGAGACGATCGTGCGAGGCGATCCCGCCCAGAAGAGCTTCGCGGTCTATCACCTGCGCGGCGGGGAGCTCGCGGCGGTGGAGGCCGTGAACGCGCCGAGGGATTTCATGTTCGCGCGCAAGGCGATCGCCGCCCGCATCTCGCCGCGCGCGGATCAGATCGCGGACCCCGCATTCGATCTCGCGAAGCTGCTGCCGGCCTGAGCGCCGACGGCGAAGCGCGCTCGGTCAGCCGGCGCCGTCCGCTTGCAGCGGATCGAGCACGAAACGCAGCTCCGCGGACACGCCGCCGAAACCCTTGTCTCGCGTGAACGATTCGATGCGGTAGCGCTCGACGGCGCGGCCTTCGCGGTTAGCGAACTCGCCGGTCGCGCCGACGACGAGCGCGCGCCCGTCCGGCGCGAGCCCCGCCGTCGCGACGTAGTCGCGCGGCCCTCGAAACGCGCGCCTGAGCAGAGAGACCGAGACGAGCGTGTCCTTCGCGACCGGCCAGACGTTGCTCTCGCCGAGCACGTACAGGGAGCCCTCGCCGGGCAACGTCACGAGCCATACGTCGTCGACGATGACGCCGGCCGTCAGAAGCTCCGTTCGCTCCGACGGCACGAGCACGCGGCTCGCGATCGCGGGCGAGCCGTCGGATGAAGACAGCCTGATCAGACCGAGCGCGCTCTTGCGTACCGTGCGCTCCCAAAGCTCTTCGACGCCGTCGGGTCGGACCGGCACGAAGGCAGGCTGCGAATGCGTCAGCACGATCGCCGCCTCGGGCAGATCGTAGCGGAGCGCCCGATCGAGGTCGTCGATGCGCCCGTCGCCGGGCCCGATCAGCGGGTTCGCGAAGATCAATGCGGCGCCGGCAACGGCGCCGACGATCGCCCCGGCAATCAGCATGAATAAGTGCCTCATCGGCGGATGCGTCTCCCGGAAATCACGTGCCGCGCACGGTCACCGTGGCGAGCTCGATCGTGCCGCGCAGCTCGCCGCTCTCGCCGACGCCCGTGATCGTCCAAGTTTCGGTGTACGTGCCTTCGAGCCCCGCGAACTCGTGCGTGCCGCCGAGTATCCGCCCGTTCGACGGCGGACGCGGGAACACGACGCGGACCTCCCCGCTCCAGGCCTCGCCGGCGCGGCGGCCCGCCGAGGACAGCGCGTTGTCGAGCGCGCGGGCAGGCTCGGCGTCGCCCGTGAGCAGCATCGTGCCGCGCCCCGGCACGACCAGCAGCCACGCGGCGCCCGAGGCGCCCCCCATCGGGTCGCGGTGCCGCGCCGCGACTCCGATGACCTGACCCTCGCGGTCGCGCACCTTGAACTGCTCGACCAGCACGGAGCCCGGCTCGGCGGCCGCGGCACCGAAAGCGCGCAGGCCCGCTTCCTCGCCGCCAGCGACGGCGATTCGATCCGCGGGCAGGCGGATCACGAACGTCTCGGCCCGGCCGCCGTTCGAGACGACGGTCGTGTGCGACGGCACACGATCCGGACCGACCCACGGCACGAACCGCGCGGCGGCGAGGACGCCCGCGAGCCCGAGCAACACACCGAGAACGAACGTCGCTCTCATGGAGCTCCATGAATCGGAAAAGCCCACGAAGTATGAGCTTCCAGACCGAACCGCACGGTTAACCGACTCACACTTCGCCGTACGGGCGTGTGCGGTCAGACTTCGGAGAAATAGCGCGCGAGGTACTCGGCGAACGGCGTGTCGTCTTGCTCGAGCCGCGCCTGCTCGGCGAGCGAAGACGCGGCCAGCGCATCGAGCTCCGCCTCGCGTGCTGCCGACAACGGCGTCGCGAGCAGCGCGTCGCGATGGGCGCTCGCGAGCCCGCGGGCGTATTCGGCGAACGACACGCCGCGCTCACGCATCGCGGCGAGCAGCCGCGCCGACGGCGTCGCGTCCGGGTCCTCGAGCGCCTCCCGCTGCCGCGCGAGCGCTTCGACATAACCCGGCGTGTGACCCTCGAGGAGCTCGGCGATGTCGCCGAGGCGATCGACGACCTCGAGGCCCCACGAGCCGAGCTCGCGCGTCGTCCCGCCGCTCGGGAGCGCGAGTTTCCGCCGCCGTCCCTCGCGCGCGACGGCGAGGTCGCGCGCGTCGATCTCGCGCTGCTCGTCGGCGTCGATCGGCGGGCTTTCGGCGAGCAGACAGTAGAGGAGCAGAAGCTCGACGAAGGGCAGCGTGTGCCGGTCGATGCCGATCGGGTCGGTCGGGCAGAGATCGAGCGTGCGGATCTCGACGTACTCGACGCCGCCGCGGCGCAGCGCGACGGTCGGGCGATCGGACGTGCCCTTGCGCGGCTTCGGGCGAATCTGCGTGTAGTACTCGTTCTCGATCTGCAGGATGTTCGCGTTCAGCTGCCGATACTCGCCGTCGACCTCGACGCCGATCTCGGCGTAGCGCGGCTCGACCGTGGTGACCGCCGCGACGAGCCCGGCCACGTACTCGTCGAGCGAGTTCAACGAGATCGACAGGCGCGCCTGGGTCTTGTTGCGGTAGCCGATATCGCTCATGCGCAGGGACGTCGCATACGGCGCATACCACGTCCCCGGATCGAGCTCCTCGAGAAGCTCGTGGCCGCCGGGAAGGAACGATTTGCACAGCGCCGGCGACGCGCCGAAGAGATAGATCACGAGCCACGAGAGCCGGCGATAGTTGCGCGCGAGGCCCATCATGCGCTCGGAGCGAAACCGATCGAGCGGCTCGTCGCGCCTCCCCGCCGCATCCCGGTACGCTTCCCACAGCGCGAGCGGCGGCGAATAGTTGAAATGCACGCCGGCGATCGCCTGCATCGCCCGGCCGTAGCGGTAGCCGAGCCCGCGGCGATAGACGGTCTTCATCATGCCGGGATTCGAGGAGCCGTACCGCGCGATCGGAATCTCCTGGTTCGCGTTCACGATGCACGGCATGCTCGACGGCCAAAGCCGCTCGTCGCCGATCCGGCGCAACGTGTACACGTGCAGGTCGCGCAGGAACTCGAGCGTCTCCGCGTTCGTCGCGCGCGGCGGCGTCACGAACTCGAGGAGCGCCTCGGAATAGTCCGTCGTGAGGTACGGGTGGGTCAGCGCGGAGCCGAGCGCGGCCGGATGCGGGCTCTTGGACAAGCGGCCGTCCGCCGTGACGCGGAGGCTTTCCTTCTCGACGCCTCGCAGCCCGCCCCCGAGGAGAGCGCGGTTGCCGGGTTCCAGCAGCCAATCGAGACGGGCTGTCCTCAAGTTCTGATCCTTCGTCGCTCGATGGGCCGCTCCTGCCCCGGTCATTATAGGCCGAGGGCCCCGATCGTCATCGGTCGAGACGGGTCACCGCATCGCGGGGCGACACAGACGGCCCGTTAAGGCAAGATTCGGTCGAGGGCGGCGATGATCGGCGCGAACGAGGCGCAACGATGTCAACGACGCGAATGGCCCGACTGAGATCATGGACGGTCGTTTCGGTCGCCGCGCTCGTGATGTGCTCGACAGCGTCGGCCGACACGCTCCGCTGCGGGAACAAGGTGATATCACGGGGCGATCATGCGAGCCGGGTGCTGCGCTACTGCGGCGAGCCGGTCGCGGTCCAGTCCTGGGTCGTGCAACGCGGGGTCGTCTTCGGCTCGGTGTTCAGGCCGGGGCTCGGCTTCGTCGAGGACGTGCTGATCGAGGAGTGGACCTACAACTTCGGCCCGCAGAAGCTGATGCGCCAGATTCGCTTCGCGAACGGCTTCGTCGAGAAGGTCGAGCACTTGGGCTACGGCTACCTGCCGGCGAAGAATCGCGGCTGACGTCTCCCGTCCCGCCCGAACTTCCGCTACCTTTCGGGCCCGGGCCACGCGGAGCATCGGCATGACCACACCCAAGAGGCGAATCGGCGATCTCGTGAGCGGACCGACGACGTTCGTCGCCGCGGCAACGAAGATCGTCGGCAAGATCGTCGGCCAGGGCCCGTACGTGTTCTGCGGCACCGTCGAAGGCGACTGCGACATCGACGGGACGGTCACGCTCGCCGCCGGCGGCCTGTGGAAAGGGTCGCTGCGCGCGACCGACGTGGTCGTCGCGGGCACGGTCGACGGCGACGTGATCGCTCGGCGCAAGGTCGAGGTCGGCACGACGGGCAAAGTGCTCGGCCGGCTCGAGGGCGATTCCGTCGCGATTGCCCGAGGCGCGGTGATCGAGGGCGAGGTGCTGGTCCGGAGCGGCCGCGAGCCGACGACTTTCGAGGAGAAGCGCAAACGCTGACGGGGCGCTCAGGCGGTTCAGCCGAGGACGTCGAGCTCCGTTCGGAGCTGCCGGTCGAGCCAGCAGCCCAGGAAGAAATCCTCGACGAAGCCGCAATGTCCGCCGCCCGGTGCCCTCGTGATCTCGAGCGCCGGCGGGCGGGCGACCGCCGCGAGATCCGCGATCGGAATCACCGGATCGTCCTCGGCGACGATCATCCGCGCCGGGACCTCGAGGCCGGCGAGCCGGTCGCCCGTCAGCGAGTAGCCGTTCAGATACGCGTCGAGGTCCGGGAACTCGGTGTAGCGCTCGACGAAGTACGCCGTCGTCTCGGTCAGTGTGCGGAACCGTTCGAGCCGGCCGAAGTCGTAGAGCTTCGGAAAGGCCGCCGCCTTCGCCCGGAGCGAGCGGCGCCACCGCCGCAGGAAGTAGTGGCGGTATATCCAGAGGCCGCTCTCGAGCGCTTGCATCGTGCTGTGCGGCCGCAGCACCGGACAAATCGCGATGACCCGGTCGAGCGTAAGGCCATAGCTCGGCGCGACCGCGGCGACCCTGAGGGCGAAATTGCCGCCGAGCGAGTAGCCGATCAGCACGACTCGCGGGGCCGGGTGACGCGCCGCCGCCTCGGCCACGGCGCGGACGACCTCGTCGAGGCGGCACGAGTGGAACAGGCCCTCGTTCAGCGCGTGAGTGTTCCCGTGATCGCGGAAATTCAGGCGAAAAACGCCGTAGCCCAAGCCGTGCGCGAGCGCCCCGGCCGAGAGGATGTACTGCGAGTCGGCCGACCCTTCCCAGCCGTGCAGCAACACGACGAGTCCCTTCGGCCGACCGGCGGACGGGCTGTAATACCCGAGCAGGCGTGCGTCGCCGCAATCGAGGATCTCCGCGGTCGACACCGAAAGCAGCGCCGCGGCCCGCCGCCGGGCGAGCCAGTCCCGAACCGGCCAGCTGCCGAGCAGGGACTGGACGTGCGCATGACGGAGAAGTCGAGGCGGGTCGAAAACGAGACCGGCTGTGTCGAGCACCCCGCTCATAGTAGACTCGTGTCTGCCGAGGCCTTGTGCAGGGCGAGTCCCACAGGGCGGCCCGGACGGACAATAACTATAACAAAGCATTCCAGCTACCCTTGATCCGAGCCCGACCGACGTCGATGCAATTGCGCAGGCATCCTTTGACCGTCGCTGCCGTCATGGCGGCGGTGCTCGCGTGCGCCGGCGTTCTTTTCGCGTTGCGCGTCGGGGACCGGATCGGCGAAGGCACCCTTGCCGTGTCCCTGCTCGCGCTGCTCGCTTTCGCCGGCGTCGCGGCCGTCGGCCTCTCTCTCGCCGCGACGCGCGGCTTCGCGGTGCTGATGCGGCGCGCCGACGACGCGCTCGGCAAGCAACGTTCGATCGCGAGCCATCTCGACGAGATCTTTTCCGCGGTCGGCGACGGCGTTCTCGTCGCGCTTCCGGACGGGCGGATCGAACGGGCCAATCGCGCCGCGCACACGATGCTCGGGATGCGTCAGGGCGAGCTGATCGATCGGTCCATCGGCGACGTCCTCGAGGACAGCGCCGCGCTCGTGCCGACCGCTCCCGGCGTGCCCCGCGAGGTCGTGCTGCGCAAGGCGAACGGCACGGAGCTCGCGGCGTCGTGCACGGTCGCGAGGATTCTCGACAAGAACGGAGAGCCGGAACGCGTGCTCGTGGCTCTGCAGGACATCGACGAGCGCAAACGCGTCGAGCAACGTATCCGTAATCTCGCGCGCCTCGATCCGCTGACGAAGCTCGCGAACCGCATGCAGTTCCAGCATCTCCTGCAGCAGGCGATCGCGCGGGCGAAGAAATCTCATCAGTACGTCGCGCTGCTCTATCTCGACGTCGACCGCTTCAAGGACATCAACGACACGTTCGGGCACGAGGCGGGCGACGCGAGTCTCGAGACGTTCTCGCGCAGGGTCCAGGCCGAGCTCGACGAGAACGCGATCGCGGGCCGGCTCGCCGGAGACGAGTTCGCGGTGCTCGTCACGAGCTCGACTCATTCGAGCGAGTTTCTCGACGAGATCGCACGGCTCGCGTCGCGGCTTCTACGCGCCGCGGGCAAACCCTTCGACGTGCGCGGCGAGGAGATATTCATCACGACGAGCATCGGGATCGCCGTCTATCCGCGCGACGCCGACAACGCCATCGATCTGATTCGCGCCGCCGACGGAGCGCTGTATCAAGCGAAGAAGGCGGGCGGTAACGCGTACGAGTTCTACGCCGCAGAGATGAGCACCGCGGCCGTCGAACGCCTGATGCTCAAGAGCAAGCTGCGCCGCGCGTTCGAGCGCGACGAGCTGCGCCTGCACTACCAGCCGAAGTACAACGTCAGGACGGGACGCATCGAAGGCGCCGAAGCGCTCGTGCGATGGGATCTGCCGGAGCGAGGGCTCGTGTATCCGTCGGACTTCATTCCGCTCGCGGAGGAAACGAACCTGATCCTGCAAGTCGGCGACTGGGTGCTGAACCGCGTTTGCGCCGACTATCGCAGCTGGCAGCGCCTGTTGCCGTCGCCGTGCCGGGTATCGGTGAATCTCTCGCTGCGCCAGCTCATGCAGCGGCGATTCCTCGAGCGCGTCCGCGAGACGTTCCGCGCGCACGGCGTGTCTCCGACGTCGCTCGAGCTCGAGATCACCGAGACGACGCTGATGGAGGATACGGCGCGTACGGTGAAGATCCTGAACGCGCTGTACGGCATGGGGCTGCACCTCGCGATCGATGATTTCGGCACGGGCTACTCGTCATTGAGCGCGTTGCAGCAGTTTCCGATCAGCACCCTGAAGATCGATCGATCCTTCATCCGCGACGTGCCGCTCGACACGGACGACGCGGCGATCGTCGCGACGATCGTGAACATGGCGCACAGCTTGAAGCTCGACGTCGTCGCGGAGGGCGTGGAATCGGAGGAACAGCTCGAGTTTCTGCGCGAGCTCGGCTGCGACTACGTGCAAGGCCATTTGTTCGGCGATCCGGTCGATGCGGCGACGTTCGCGGAGATGCTGGTCGCGGAGGCGGAAGGTACCGGCAAGTATCGATCGCTGTTCGTCGGCGCTTGAACGGCATCTGCGACAGCTTGGCGCTCTCCGAGGGCCTGCGTTATAGTCGCCTCCCCGACCGCTTTGGGGAACGTAAATGAAGAAGACATCGGTGGTCGGCGCGACGACGCTCGCGACCGTGCTCTGCTTCGGCGGCGCTTTCGCGTGCGAGATGCCCGCGATGGTCGACGTGCCCGACGGAGCGACGGCGACGACCGAGGAGATGATCGAAGCCCGCAACCGGGTCACCGCGTATCTCGCGTCGATGGAGGAGTATCTCGCCTGCGTCGATCGGGAGATCGCCGCCGAAGGCGAGGACGCGCCCGAAGAGTTTCAGGCGCTGATGATCCAGCGCTACAACTCCGCCGTCAGCGAGATGGAAACGGTCGCGGCGGCCTTCAACGAGCAGCTGCGGGCGTTTCGCGCGGCGAATCCGAGTAACTGACGCGATATTCCGTTGCCGAGCGATCGGGCTGCCGGCTCGAACGCTCGTCCATGATGATTCTCTCGAGCACCTCGAGCCGCTCTTCGAGACGAGCCAGCTGCTCGAGGTGCAGCTGCAGCGTTTCTTCGTCGGAAGCGGCCGGCGCGTGCCGCTTCGAGCGCATCCGCGTCTTCAACAGATCGTAGCCGAGCGCGATAACGACGAGCGTCAGCACGAAGCCGAAGATCTGAACGAAGAAGAACGGTTCCATTCGTCGGCCCTTTACTAGTTCCGGTCGATGCCCGCCGTCAGTCGCGCAAGCGCTCGAACTCGCGATCGAGGTTGTAGCGCTCGGACGTCACGTATTTCTCGAGCCGCTGCAGGCGCGCTTCGATCTCGCGATAGCGGTGACGCAGGCTGTTCAGCGTGCCGTGCGGCTCGGCGCGGATTCTCCGCCCGAGATCGCCTTCGTCGCCGTCGGCGAGCCTGCGCCGCGCCGGCCTGGGATCCTTGGGGAGCAACAACGCCATCACGACGTAACCGACCGCCACGAGCGGGCCGGGAAAGAACAGCGTGCCGAGCACGACGAGCACCCGCACGATCGTGACGTCGAAGCCGAAGTAGTCCGCGAGCCCCGCGCAGACGCCGAACACCATTCCGCGCTCGGGATTGCGGTAAAGCCGATTGCCGTAAAGCTCTCCCACGTCGTCGTCTCCGTCGCCGAAGCCTCGTCCCGCGCGCCGCGACGCGGCGCCCGCCATTGCCGCATGCCTCATGTCTTCTTCTTCCAATCCGGTGCCTGATCGTCGAGGATCGTCTCGAGCGAGTTCAAGCGGCTCTCCATCTTCTGGCTAGCTCGCCACAGCTCCTCGAGAAGCTCCTGTTCCTCGGTCGAGAGCCCGCGCGCCTCCTTCCATTTGGTCACGTAGTGCATGATCACGATGATCGGCAGCACGATCACCATGAACAGCGTCATCAAGACGAACGCCGCAATCGGCATGCTCATGACGCGCTACCTCGAGGCTCAAACGTTATCGCTCGAGCCGCGCTGCGCTTCGCGCTTCGCCTTCAAGCGCTTGAGCTCGCTCTCGATCTTCTCCTCGGCTTCGAGCTCGGAGAATTCCTTCTTCAGATCCTTCTTGCCGCCGAGATCGTACGCCTCGACCTGAGCCTCGAAGCCTTCCATGCGCCGCTCGAACTGCTCGAACCGGGCGAACGCATCGTCGATACGATAATCGTGCAAGCGCTTGCGAACTTCCAGCCGCTTCGCCGCGGTCTGGTGACGCGCGACGATCGCGTTACGGCGCGCCTTCGCGTCCGCGAGCTTCTCCTCGAGCCTCCCGATATCCTCGTTCAGCTTCTCGAGCCCCTCGGCGATCGTTTTCTGCTCGACCTCGAGGGAACGCATCGTCGCCTCGACGCGAGCCTTCTCGGCGAGAGCGGCCTTCGCGAGGTCGTCCCGCCCCTTGTCGACCGCGAGCTCGGCCTTGCTCTGCCAGTCGTTGGCCTCGCGCTCGAGCGTCGCGAGCTTACGCGTGATCTCCTTCTTGTCCGCGATCGCCCGCGCGGCGGCCGACCGTACCTCGACGAGCGTCTCCTCCATCTCCTGGATCATCAGACGGACGATCTTCTCGGGGTCCTCCGCCTTGTCGAGGATCGCGTTGATGTTCGAGTTCACGATGTCGGTGAAGCGCGAAAAGATGCCCATCGCCTGTTCCTCTGCTAGTTGTCCGATCCGGTCGCGGTCGCGCCGCGTGCGAGGCGGGTAGAGCCCGCCACGCGTGCGACCTTGAGCACCTTCCATGCCAAGCACGCGGTTTTGACTATCTCACTGATTTACCTAGGGTTTTTCTCGCGCTCGCGCGTAGAGGCGGCGTGTCGCCCAGATCGAATTGGTCAACGATTGGCACAACCCACGAACTCTTGGTGTAATTCGCGCATGCCTCCGCCTCGTCCCGAGTCCATCCAGCTGCTAGGCGAGTCGCCTGCGTTCTTGTCGATGCTCGAGCACGTGTCGCGCGCCGCGCCGCTGTCGAAGCCCGTGCTCGTCGTCGGCGAGCGGGGCACCGGCAAAGAGCTGATCGCGTCGCGGCTGCATTACCTGTCCGAGCGCTGGGACAAGCCGCTCGTGAAGGTGAACTGCGCCGCGCTGACGGAGTCTCTTCTCGAGTCGGAGCTCTTCGGCCACGAGGCCGGCGCGTTCACGGGCGCGACGCGCACGCACATCGGCTGCTTCGAGCAGGCGGACGGCGGAACGCTCGTGCTCGACGAGCTCGGCACGATTCCGCTCCGCATGCAGGAGAAGATTCTGCGCGTGATCGAGTACGGGGAATTCCAGCGCGTCGGCGGGACCAAGACGCTGAAGACCGACGTCCGCGTCGTCGGCGCGACGAATGCCGATTTGCCCCGGCTCGCGGCCGAGGGCCGCTTTCGCGCGGACCTGATGGATCGGCTCGCGTTCGACGTGATCCACGTTCCGCCGCTGCGGGCGCGGCCGGAGGATATCCCGACGCTCGCGTATCACTTCGCGGTCAACGTCACGAGCGAGCTGAAACGCGCGTTTTTTCCCGGATTCGCGCCGAAGGCGACCGCGGCACTGCTCGCGTACGACTGGCCCGGCAACGTGCGCGAGCTCAAGAATACCGTCGAGCGCAGCGTTTACCGCGCGGAGAGGCCGGACGAGCCGATCGAGGAAATCATCTTCGATCCGTTCGAGTCGCCATTCGGTCCGCTGCGAGACTTTCTGCCCGCGTCGCCGCCGGCGGAGCGCGCGACGAGCCCGCACGACGGCGACGGCCGCGTGCGCTCGGCCGGAAACGGCGACGCGCGTTGGCCGATCGATTTCCGAAGCGCGGTCGCCGAGTTCGAGCGGCAAACGCTCGAGGAGGCTCTCGAGCGATCGAAGTACAAGCAGACCGTCGCGGCTCGTCTGCTGGGCTTGAGCTATCACCAGCTCCGCGGGCTGATGAAGAAGCACGGCATCAAGGTCGCGCGCGAGGCCGACGGCTAGGCCGTCCGCATGCGATCATGCGGCACCCCATTTCGCAGCGGCACGAAACGATCGGCGGCGAGCCGACGAGCGCCGCCGCGCGGCCGAGACGCGAAGGCGGGCGCGACGACACCGAGCTGATGCTGCGCTTCAAGGCCGGCGACGCCCGGTCGTTCCACGATCTCTACGCACGCCATCGCGGACCGCTGTACCGCTTTTTCCTGCGCCAGGCGCACCGCGAGGCGGCCGACGACCTCTATCAGGAGACGTGGCTCAAGGTCATTCGCGGCGCGGCGAGCTATTCCGCGTCCGCTCCTTTCGCGGCTTATCTCTATCGCATCGCGCACAACGTGCTCGTCGACCACTACCGACGCACGGCGCACTGCGCCTTCGACGACGCGGACGATTTGCCGGACGTGGCGGATCCCGACGATCCGCCGGAAGCCGAGCTCGATCGCGCGACGCTGAAGAGGCGCTTGTCGGCGGCGATCGCCGCGCTGCCGCCGCCGCAACGCGAAGCGTTTCTGCTTCGCGAGGAGACCGAGCTCACGCTCGACGAGATCGCCGCGGTCGTCGGCACGAATCGCGAGACGATCAAGAGCCGTCTTCGCTACGCCGTGCTCAAGCTGCGGCGCGCTCTGGCCGACGCGGACGAGCCGATGGAGAAACGCGCATGAACGGCGATAACGCACGCCACGCGGCACACGACGATCGGTTTCCTCCGTACGCCGAAGCGGGCTTCGACGAAGCCCCGCCGCCCGACATCGACCGCGCGATCCTCGCCGAAGCCGATCGCGTCGCGGCGCAACGCGCGCGGTGGCTCAGACCGGCCCATCTCGCCTGGGCCGCGGCCGTCGCGCTTTCGATCGCGATCGTGCTCGAGGTGGGCGTGGGACCGGGCGTCGCGCCCGACCGCGCGCCGGCGATCTCCGAGCCCGTCACCGACCTCGGCGGCCCGGTTCCGCGCCGCGCGGAACGCTCGTCCGCGCACAGCGACCAGCTGCGCGTCGCGCCCGTTCGACCCGAGGCGCGCGACGCCGCCGACGATCTCGGGGCCCCGCGGCTCGAGCGCTTCGCCGCCCCCCCGCCGGGCGCGACGGCGCCCGCGGCCGACGGCGCTCGAGCCGCAGCCAGCACGCCCGATGCCCGGTGCGGCGAAGAGGCTCGCGGCGACGTTGCCGCGTGGCTCACGTGCATCGCCGAGCTCCGCGAGGCCGGCGAAGACGCCGCGGCGGATGCCGAGCTCGAAGCGCTGCGGCTTGCGTATCCGTCCGCGCTCGAGAACGGCAACCGCGCGCCGCGCTGATCTCGTCCGCTCCGAAAAACCGGGCGTTCGCTTCGCCAATCCGCAACCCGGGCCGCTAGCGCGCACGTGCTACCATCTTCGCTGTCGCGCCCTAGCACGCGATCTTCGATTCAATTCCACGAGAGCTTCACGACTGATGACCAATACGAACAAGACTCCCGCGCGCATCGCGATCACGGGCGCCGCGGGGCAAATCGGTTACCAGCTTGCGTTTCGAATCGCGTCCGGGCAAATGCTCGGCCCGGATCGTCCGGTCATTCTGCAGCTCCTCGAGCTCCCGCAGGCGCAGGGCGCGCTGCGGGGCGTCGCGATGGAGCTCGAGGACTGCGCGTTCGAGACGCTGCACGGCATCGTCGTCACGGACGACGCGAAGGTCGCGTTCCGCGACGCGGACTACGCGCTGCTCGTCGGCGCGAAACCGCGCGGCCCCGGCATGGAGCGTAAGGATCTCCTGCTCGAGAACGCGAAGATTTTCTCGGCGCAGGGGCGCGCGCTCGACGAGGTCGCGAGCCGCGACGTCAAGGTGCTCGTCGTCGGCAACCCGGCGAACACGAACGCGCTCATCGCGCGCGAGAACGCGAAGAGCCTCGATCCGCGCAATTTCACCGCGATGACGCGGCTCGATCACAACCGCGCGAAAGCGCAGCTCGCCGCCAAGACGTCGACGCCCGTCGCCGAGATCCGCGGCGTGATCATCTGGGGCAATCACTCGTCGACGCAATTCCCGGATCTCGCGCACGCGACCGTCGCCGGCACGCCCGCGCTGTCGCTCGTCGGCACGCAGTGGTATCGCGACGAGTTCATCCCGAGGGTCCAGCAGCGCGGCGCGGAGATCATCAAGGCGCGCGGCGCGTCCTCGGCCGCGTCCGCGGCCTCGGCCGCGATCGATCACATGCGCGACTGGGCGCTCGGCACCCGCGAGGACTGGGTCAGCATGGCCGTCGCTTCCGACGGCAGCTACGGCATCGCCGAGGGCGTCGTGTACTCGTTCCCGGTCCGCTGCAAGGACGGGCGGTACGAGATCGTGCAGGGTCTCGAGCTCGACGACTTCGCGCGGGAGAAGATGAAGGCCACGGACGACGAGCTCCGCGAGGAGCGCGCCGGCGTCGCCGATCTGCTTTGAGACCCGATTCGACGGCAAAGCGAGTGAAACCGTGGATACGTTGCTCTGGCTGCTGCTCTTTATCGGCGCTCCGCTGACGCTCGCGTACCGTCGCGTGCCTCTCGCGGCGTCGACCGCCGTTCTCGGCGTTCTGCTCGTCGCGTACACGTTCGCCGGCGACGGGCCCGTGCTGTGGAAGCTGCTGCTCTGGGTCGTGTTCGCGGCGCTCGCGGCTTTGAACGTCGAGAGCTTCCGCCGCGAGCAGGTGAGCCGCAGGGTGCTCGCGGTCTATCGGCGCATGCTGCCGTCGATGTCGCGCACCGAGCAGGACGCGCTCGAGGCCGGCAACGTCTGGTGGGAAGGCGAGCTGTTCTCGGGCGCGCCCGACTGGTCGAAGCTGCGGCGTCTCCCGGCGCCGCAGCTGACCGACGAGGAGCAAGCCTTCCTCGACGGTCCGACCGAGACGCTCTGCCGGATGCTCGACGACTGGAAAGTCACGCACGAGTACGCCGACCTGCCGCGTGCGATTTGGGATCACCTGCTCGAGCAGCGCTTCTTCGCGATGATCATTCCGAAGAAGTACGGGGGCTTGGGCTTCTCCCCGCTCGCGGTCTCGATGGTGCTCACGAAAATCTCGTCGCGAAGCGGCACGGCGGCGTCGATCATCGGCGTGCCGAACTCGCTCGGCCCGGCGGAGCTTCTGCTGCATTACGGCACCGAGGAGCAGAAGAACTACTGGCTGCCGCGCCTCGCGCGCGGCGAAGAGATTCCCTGCTTCGCGTTGACCTCGCCGCGCGTCGGCTCCGATGCGACCGCGATCGTCGACACGGGCGTCGTCTGCCGCGGCACGTACGAAGGCCGCGAGGTCCTCGGCATCCGCCTCAACTGGGACAAGCGCTACATCACGCTCGCGCCGATCGCGACGGTGATCGGCCTTGCGTTCAAGCTCCACGACCCCGATCACCTCCTGGGCGACAAGGAGGATCTCGGCATCACCGCGGCGCTCGTGCCGGCGAATCTCCCGGGCGTCGAGATCGGCCGGCGCCACTTGCCGGTCGGCATTCCGTTCCAGAACGGCCCGACACGCGGCAAGGACGTCTTCATTCCCGTCGACAACATCATCGGCGGCCCGAAGAACGCGGGACTCGGCTGGCGGATGCTCGTGCAGCAGCTCGCCGCGGGGCGCGGCATCGTGTTGCCGAGCAACGCGCTCGGCGGCGCGCTCGCGGCGACGTACGCGTCCGGCGCATACGCGCGCCTGCGCCGGCAGTTCAACCTGCCGATCGGCAAGTTCCACGGCGTCGGCGAGGTGCTCGCGCGCATGGCGGGCTCCACGTACATCATGAAGGCCGCGTCGCGCGTGACGTGCGCCGCGCTGAACGCCGGCGAGAAGCCGGCCGTCGCGTCGGCGATCCTGAAATACCACAACACCGAGCTCGCGAGGCAGGTCGCGAACGACGCGATGGACGTTCACGGCGGCAAGGCGATCATGCTCGGGCCGAAGAACTACCTCGCGCGCAACTACGAGTCGGTGCCGATCTCGATCACCGTCGAAGGCGCGAACATCCTCACTCGGAACCTGATCATCTTCGGTCAGGGCGCGATCCGCTGCCATCCGTTCGTCCGCGCCGAGATGGAAGCCGCGCGCGACGAGGATACGGAACGCGGCCTGATCGCCTTCGACCGGCTGCTGTTCCGCCACATCGGCTACGCGCTCTCGAACGCCGCGCGCTCGTTCGTCATGGCGCTGACGCTCTCGCGCTTCGCCAGCGCACCCGTCGACGGGCCGACGCGGCGGTACTACCAGCACGTCGCGCGCTACAGCGCGTCGTTCGCGCTCGCGGCCGACGCCGCGATGCTGACGCTCGGCGGCGAGCTCAAGCGGCGCGAGACATTGTCCGCGCGGCTCGGCGACATGCTGAGCTATCTCTACCTCACGTCGATGGTCCTCAAGCATTACGAGGACCAGGGGCGGCCCGAGGAGGATCTGCCGCTCGTCGAATGGGCGTGTCGCACGCTGCTCTACAAGACGCAGGAGCAGCTGCACGGGTTGCTGCGCAATTTCCCGAGCCGTTGGGTCGCCGCGCTGCTGCGCATCGCGGTGTTTCCGCGGGGACGCACGTACTCGGCGCCGTCCGACGAGCTCTGCCAGCGCATCGCGGAGCTCATGATCAATCCGACCGACGCGAGGCGCCGGCTCGCGGACTGCGCGTACGTCACGCCGGAGCCGACGAATCCGCTCGGGCTCATGCAGGAAGCGCTCGAGTTCGCCGAGCGCGTGAAGCCGATCGAGCGAAAGATCTTCGACGCGCGCCGCGCGGGTCGCATCAAGAGCGAGGACGTGCCCGGTCAGATCGACGAGGCGGAGCGGCTCGGCGTGATCGATCACGCGGAGGCCGAGACCCTCCGGGAGTTCGACCGCACCGTGATGGCGCTGACGGCCGTCGACGATTTCGACGCCTCCGAGCTCGGGCGAAGCCGCGCGGACGGCTTCTTCGCCGGCGGAGCACCCGAGCGTCCGGCAGAGACGGCGGAGACCCCGGTCGAGACGGCGGACGCATCCACTTGACGGTAGCGGCCCGGCGGCGCGCGCCCGTCGCCGGGCGACATAAGGTTGCACCGCGGTCCGCGGCTGCGGATACTGCGAAGCCGTCGGCGCGTTCGGCCGGCGTTCCCCGTGGCCACGGAGCAGACGCATGGTGCAAGTCGCTCTTCGTTATCTTCCCCTCGCGATCCTCGGCGCGCTCGTCGGCTGCAGCGAACCGGACGGCGGCGCAGCCCCTCCGCCAGGCGGAGGCCCGGACGCCGCGCCCGCGCCCGAAGCGGCGGGGCCCGCAGCGGCTGCGACAGCGCCCGCCGCCCCGGCGATCCAGCCGAAGCCGGCGCCCGAAGGCGCCAGCGTCTACTTCATCGCGCCCGAGGACGGCGCGACGGTCACGAATCCGGTCCGCGTCGTGTTCGGGCTCAAGGGCATGGGCGTCGCGCCGGCGGGTATCGCCCGGGAAGGCACGGGCCATCATCACCTGCTGATCGACGCCGATCCGCCGCCGCCCGGCACGCCGATCCCGACCGACGATCGGCACCGTCATTTCGGCGCAGGGCAGACCGAGACGGAGCTGACCTTGCCGCCCGGCGAGCACACGCTGCGGCTTCTCGTCGGCGACGAGCTCCACGTTCCGCACGATCCGCCGGTGATGTCCGAGCCGATCACGATTCGCGTGCAATGAGCGGCGCGCCGGCTCGCCGGCGCGCCTCGGAACCCACAACGTGTACACGGAATTCTTCGGGCTCAACGAGAAACCGTTCTCGATCACGCCTGATCCGCGGTACCTCTACCTGAGCCGCCGGCATGCCGACGCGCTCGCTCATCTGATCTACGGCATCTCCGAAAGCGGCGGCTTCATCCAGCTCACCGGCGAGGTCGGCACGGGCAAGACGACGCTGATCCGCTGCCTCCTCGAGCAGCTTCCCGAGAAGGCCGAGATCGCGCTGATCCTCAATCCGCAGCTCTCGTCGCGGGATTTTCTCGAGAACATCTGCGAGGAGCTGCGCGTCCCATATCCGGAGGAAGCCTCGGCGAGAGAGCTGATCGCCGCGCTGAACGGCTACCTCTTGAAGGCGCACGCCGAGGGCCGCCGCGTCGTGCTGATCGTCGACGAGGCGCAGACGCTCGGTCCCGAGCTGCTCGAGCAGGTACGCCTCCTGACGAACCTCGAGACGCCGACGCAGAAGCTGCTGCAGATCATCCTGATCGGCCAACCGGAGCTGCGCGATCTCCTGGCGCGTCCGGAGATGCGCCAGATCGCGCAACGCGTCACGGGCCGCTACCACCTCGAGCCGCTGACGCGCGCGGAGACGGCGCAATACGTGCGGCATCGGCTGCGCGTCGCGGGCTGCCAGACGGCGATCTTCTCGGAGCGCGCGCTGCGCGAGCTCTATCGCTGCTCGAAGGGGATTCCGCGGCTCATCAACGTCGTCGCGGATCGTGCGCTGCTCGCCGGCTACACGCGTGACCGCACGCGCATCGACGCCGGACTCGTGCGCAGCGCCGCGGCCGAGGTCTTCGGCAAGCGCTTCCTGCCGTTCTCGTGGCCCTGGGCGGCCGCCGCGGTCAGCGCCGCGTTCGCCGCGGCCGCGCTCGGCGTCCTCGCGTTGTGGGGCGACGAGGCGCCCGGCCGGACGCCGGAGCGGCCGGCGGCGAGCGTGATCGAGCGCACCGCCGTGGGCGCGCCGGCCGCCTCCGCGACGCGAGGAAGCTCGCCTTCGATCGGCGTCGCGACGACTCAGGCGGCGCCGTCGACGACGGGCCTCGCGGAACCGCCCGACGCCGAGCGCGAAACGGCCCGAGGCTCGCTCGCGAAGCTCCTCGCCGAGTCCGCCGCGAAGACCGACGCGGACACGGCGTTCGCGGTGCTTTTCTCGCTGTGGAACGCGAGCTACGACGCCGCCCGCGGCGAGCCGTGCGCTCAAGCCACGGCTGCCGGTCTCAAGTGCCTGTACCGTTCGACGGGCTCGATCGGCGCGCTGCGCCATCTCGACCGGCCGGCGATCCTCACGCTCGTCGGTGCCGACGGCGAGCGTCACGAGGTCGTCGTGACGAGGCTCGGCTACGACGATGTCGAGATCGCGATCGGCGAGCGTCGCGCCGAGTTTCCGCTTTCCGAGCTCACGCACCATTGGTTCGGCGATCACCTGATTCTGTGGCGGCCGCCGAACCTGTCGGGCGCGCTGATCCCCGGCGCGCGGGGTGAAGCGGTCGTGTGGCTCCGGCAGGCCCTCGCCCGCGTTCGCGGCGAGACGCCGCCCGCTTCGCCGTCGGCATACTACGATCCGCGGCTCGAGGCCGACGTGCGCCGTTATCAGCGCGAGAAGATGCTCACGGTCGACGGGATCGTCGGGGAGATGACGCAGCTCGCGCTGATGTCGGATCTCGGCGAGCCGGATCGGCCGACGCTGCGCGGAGACGAGTAGCCGTGTCGTTCATCCTCGATGCCCTGCGCAAGTCCGAGCGCGAGCGGCGACAGGAGATTCCGCCGAGCATCGCGCGCATTCCGGACGCGGTGCCGTCGCGCGCGACGCCGACGTGGGCGATCGCGACGATCGCCGTCCTCGGCGCGTGCGTTCTCGCGCTCGGCGGCGCGTGGATCTACACCGTAGTCACCGAACCGGCGGGGACGACCGCGCCGGGCGCCGACACGGCGCGTGTCGCGGATGTCGGACGCACGGTGGGAACGACGCGCGTCGAGCCGGTGAGCCTGCCGCCCGAGCCCCCGGCGCCCACCGCGTCCACGGGCTCGGCGCCGCGGAACGGCGAACGGACGAGCGCCGAGACGGCGACGAGCGAGCCGCGCAACGTCGCGCGCGGTCCGTCGCTCGCGGAGCTCGCGCAACGCGCCGAGCCCGAGACGCGCATCCCGGCCGCCGGCGCGCCGGCGCGGAGCCTGCGGGACGCGGCGATGGTCGGCTCCTCGTCCGCGCCTCGGCCCGAGGCGCGAGACACGCGCGAAGGCCTGCCGCCGCCGGATCCCTCTCCGGCGAGCTACGCTTCGCTCGCCCCGTCGCTCGGCCTGCCGAAGCTCGAGATCGAGATCCTCGCGTACGCGGACGATCCCGCGCAGCGCTTCGTGTTCATCGGCGGCAGGCGTTATAGAGAAGGCGACACGCTGCCGGGCGGCATGCGGGTGATCTCGATCAATCCGCGCGGCGCGGTGCTGCTCGCGAACGGCAGGCAGCTGCAGCTCGACCAGCATTGATGCCGCGCCGCCGCGCGGCCGTCGGCGTCAATGCCGGATGCCGGTGCCCCGGTTGAGCAGCACGATCGCGAGCACGAATAGCGCGGCGAACGATCCGCCCATGATCGCGTAGGCCGCGCCGATCGACACGTCGCTCGTGCCGAGCATGCCGTACCTGAACGCGTTCACCATGTAGAGAATCGGGTTCGCGTGCGCGACGCTCTGCCAGAACGGCGAGAGCAGCGACGTCGAGAAGAAGACGCCGCCGAGATAGGTCAACGGCGTCAGCACGAACGTCGGAATGATGGAGATGTCGTCGAAGGTCTTCGCGTAGATCGCGTTGATCAGGCCCGCGACGGAGAACGTCCCCGCGGTCAGCAGGACGGTCGTGAGCGTCACGAGCGGGTGCGCGACGTAGATGTCGGTGAAGAGCATCGCGACGACCATCACGAGGCCGCCGACGAGCAGCCCCCTGACGATGCCGCCGACGACGTAGCCGACGATGATCGTCACGTTCGACAGCGGCGCGACGAGCATCTCCTCGAGGTGCAGCTGCAGCTTGCCGGAGAAAAACGACGAGACGACGTTGCCGAACGAGTTCGTGATGACCGACATCATGATCAGCCCGGGCGCGATGAACGTCGTGTACGGCACGCCGTCCATGTCGCCGATGCGGCGCCCGATCAGGCTGCCGAAGATGATGAAGTAGAGCGTCATCGTGATCGCCGGCGGGATGATCGTCTGCACCCAGATCCTCAAGATCCGCCGGACCTCCTTGCGCACGATCGTGGAGAGCCCGATCAGGTTGATGCGCACGAGGTCGACGTCGCGCTCCTCGCGGAGCGTGCCGGCGAGTTCGGCTTCGAAGGCGCGCTGGCGCTCGCTCACGGCCGCGCCCCGTTCTGCTTGGCTTCGACGAGCCGCATGAAGAGCTCCTCGAGACGGTTCGTCTTCGTGCGCATCGTCACGACGGTGAGTCCCTGCTTCGTCAGCTCCTCGAACATCCTGTTCAGACCCTGCTCCTTCGCGACCTCGACCTCGATCTCGTGCTCGTTACGCAGCCGAACCGTATAGCCGTCGAGCTTCGGTGCCTCGAAGACGCGCTTGTCGAGCGTCAGGACGAACGCCTCGCGCTGCAGCTTGTTGATGACGTTCGTCATCGAATCGTGCTCGATGATGCGGCCTTCGTCGATGATCGCGATGTTCCGGCACAGGCTCTCCGCTTCCTCGAGGTAGTGCGTCGTGAGGATGATCGTGACGCCGGCGGCGTTGATGTCCTGCATCAGGTCCCACATCGAGCGGCGGATCTCGATGTCGACGCCGGCCGTCGGCTCGTCGAGGATCAAGAGCTTCGGCTCGTGCATCAACGCGCGCGCGATCATCAGGCGCCGCTTCATCCCGCCGGAGAGATTCCGCGCGATGTCGTCGCGCTTGTCCCAGAGGTGAAGCGCTTTGAGGTACTTCTCCGCCCGCTGCCGCGCGATGCGAGGAGGAACCCCGTAGTAGCCGGCCTGATTGACGAGCGTATTGAAGTTACGCTCGAACATGTTCAGGTTGACTTCTTGCGGCACGACGCCGATCAACGACTTCGCCGCCTCGCGTTCGCGGTCGAGATCCCGGCCGAACACGACGACGCGTCCGCTCGTCTTCGTCACGAGCGAGGTGATGATACCTATCGCGGTCGTCTTGCCGGCGCCGTTCGGCCCGAGCAGCGCGAAGAAATCGCCTTCCCGCACCGTCAGGTCGATGCCCTTGAGGGCCTCGACTCCGTTCGGGTAACGCTTCCGCAGTTCCTGGATGACCAATGCGTCCATGTGGTCGGCCGTGCCCGCACGCACGAAGCCGCTATTCTAATGGGAGCGGAAGCGAAGCGAGCGCCCGTTACGAACGCGGGGCCGTCGAATCAGGTTCGGCCGCCGCGTATCCGCTCGGCCGGCCGGCGGAACGCCCTTCCCGACGGCAGCGGCGGTTGAAGCGCGACCAGCACGAGCTGACGCCGCGCTTCGGGACGGGTTTCGACCAGCAACTCTCTCCAAAGCCACTCGGCTTCCTGGAACGCGCAAACGACGCGCGCGTGGCACATCGCGAGCCGCGGCAGCTCCGACAGCGGCGTCGTGCGCAACGTGTGGATGACCTCGGCGCCCAAGCCGAAGAACAAGCGCGCGTGATAGACGCTGTCGCGGCTCGTGCTCCACGCGCAGTACGCGATCGTCATTTCCAGAATGCGCGCCGGCAACGGAAAGCTTTCGTAGCTCATCGGCGACGCGTCGTTCGCGTCCGTGAGCTGCAGCTGAAACAGTCCGCGCGGAAACTCGGCGGCCGCGTCGAGCTGCTCCGGCGTCGCCGCCTTCAACGGGTCCGCCGCCGAGGCCGGCAACCCCATTCGCCGAGCCTCGTCAAGGTTCCGGGATTGCAAAAATCTCAGGAACAGTCTATTGAGCTCGAAGATCTGCTCGAGCGGCTCGGGGTGAGTGTTCGGAGACATGCCGGCCGGACCTTTTTTACGCGATTATTACCATATATGGTCCTAAAATACCATTAGTGGCAAAGTTAACCTAAGCTGGCATATCTGGATCATTAGGAGGAATAAGCAAATATGCGTGCCACGGACCTTCGCTACCGTGGAGAGAAGGCCAAGTTCGAGCTCGCATTGCGAATGATCGGGCACGAGGCGCGCACCGGCACGATCCGTTACTTCACCGGTCTCAGCGACGACCGCATCCGTAAGCTCTATACCTCGTACTTCAAGTATGGAGATGCGCCCGTGCGGCGCCGTCGCGGCCGCTCGCCGACGCAAATCGGCCCGTTGATCAAGACTCCGCTTCGCGCGCTCGAATCCGGCGTCTTCGTGAACTTGCTTCTCGCGAACGGATTGCTCACTTCCGACCCCACGCAAGCTCCGAAGCTGCAGGGCAACATCGAGCTCGGACACAAGTTCTGCGAGTGCTACGAGACTTATTGCGCGCTCGTCCCGCGGGCGAACCTGTCGTTCGAATGGGGGTGGAACCTGCTGTTGAGCTTGAGGCGCGGCGACGAGCTCGGCATCGAGCGCTGCGACAAGTGCTCGTTGGGCTACATCGTCGATCTGCTCGCCGTCCCGCATTCGGGCTGCCCGGCGTGCGCGACGTTCGCGCCGATCTCGAACCGCCGTAGCGCGAAGGAAGAAGTGCTCGCCTGAGCGCGTCGGCGTATCGCCAAGACTCCCGAGGCGGCGCAGAATGTCTGCATGCTCCGCTCGCATCGACCACTTCGCGAGCTTCGGTCGGCGACCGAAAGCGCCGCTCGACGCCTGTGCCATGGACCGCTGCGAGGCGCGCGATGTGTCTGATCGCCGTGGCGTGGCGCGCGACCGCCCGGCGTCCGCTCATCGTCGCGGCGAACCGCGACGAATCGCACCAACGACCGACCCAGCCGGCCCACTGGTGGCCCGACGCGCCGCAGGTCCTCGCGGGGCGTGACGTCCTCGCGGGCGGCACATGGCTCGGCGTCGATGCCGCCGGCCGTTTCGCCGCGGTCACCAACCTTCGCGGCGCCAGGCCTCTCGTCGGAAAACGCTCGCGCGGCACGCTCGTCGCGGACTTTCTTCGCGGCGACGCCGATGCCGAGCGCTATGCCGCTACCGTCGCCTCCGACGCGGACAGCTACGGCGCGTTCAATCTGCTCCTCTGCGACCGCGAGACGCTGTGGTTCGTCGGCACCGGCTCGGCGCCGCGCGCGCTGCCGGCCGGCGTGCACGCGCTGAGCAACGTCGAGCCCGGCGTCGACTGGCCGAAGGTCAGAACGGCGCGCGAGCGGCTCGCGTCTATCGTCGAGTCCGCGCAGCCCGAGGACGCGATCTTCGAGTTCCTCGCGGAGCGGTCGCCGCCCGTCGACGGCTACGACGACCGCCAGATCTCGCCGTTCCAGCTCGATCCGAGCTGGGGAACGCGCAGCTCCACGCTCGTCATCGCGGATTCCGTGGGACACATCCGCTTCGTCGAGCGGAGCTTCGACGCGGCGGGCACACGAATCGGCGAGGTACGCCACGAGTTCACGGCATCGCCGCGCGCATAACGGGCGCGGACCGCGCGGAGCCGCCGAGAGACGCTAGGCGTGGCCGCGCGCCCGAAGCCACGCGGCGATATCCCGGACCTCGTCGAGGCAGACGGTGTGCGCCATCGGATAGACGCGCCAGTCGACGGCGTAGCCTTCGGCCGTAAGCCGCCGCACGCTCTCCTCCGCCATCGAGATCGGAATCACGTTGTCCGCGTCGCCGTGCGCGACGAAGATCGGCAGCGCCGCGTTCGCCGCGCTCCTCTCCGCCGGAAGCGAGTCCGCGAGCGGCAGAAAAGACGACAGCGCGATCACGCCCGAGAGCGGCCGCGGCTCGCGAAGCGCCGCGTGCAACGCGATCGCGCCGCCCTGCGAGAATCCGGCGAGCGTGATGCGCTCGCTCGGCACGCCCCGCTCGACCTCGGCGTCGATCAGCCGCGACACCGCCGCGGCGCTTTCCCGGATCCCGCGCTCGTCCTGCGGCGCGCTCGCGCCGAAGCCGACGATATCGAACCAACCGCGCATCAACAGGCCGCCGTTGATCGTGATCGGCCGCACCGGCGCATGCGGGAAGACGAAGCGGGTACGAGAGAGCCCGAGCTCAGCGGCGATCGGCTCGAAGTCGTGGCCGTCCGCACCGAGGCCGTGCAGCCAGATCACGGTCGACTCGGCCTGCGTCGGGCCGCGCTCGATCGTCTCGAGAACCGTCGAATTCATATTCGGACTCCTCGCCTCCCGGTTTCGCGTCGTTCGAGGTCGCAAACGCGCGGGTCTTGCACGTTTGCACATATCGGGTATTATATGCGCAATTTTATTCAGCCCCGTTCCTCATGCCGAGCGCCTCCACGCAGCAACACGAGCGCAGACGCGCGATCGTCCGCTTGCTCGAAGCGCATCAGATCACGCGTCAGGCGGAGCTGGTCGCGTTGCTTCGGGAAGAAGGGTTCGTCGCGACGCAGTCGAGCGTGAGCCGCGATCTGAAGGAGCTCGGCGCGGCGAAGCTGAAGAACGGCTACAGGCTGCCCGAACGGATGCTGGACGGCAACGGCGAGCTGCTCGAGAGCGTCGCCGAGTTCGTCCGCGACATCCGCACGGCCGGCCCGAACTTGCTCGTGGTCCGAACGGCGACGGGCGCGGCGCAGCGCGTCGCGGTCACGCTCGACCGGATCGATTGGCCGGAGATCGTCGGCACGCTCTCCGGGGATGACACGATTTTCGTCGCGACGGCGAACTCCACCGAGCAGCGCAGGCTGCGGATTCGCTTGCGGCAGCACTGGAAAAAGGGATTGAGATGACGGATTCCGCGCGCGAGCCGACCGTGGCTGCCGATAACCCCATCGTTCTCGCCTTCTCCGGCGGGCTCGACACGTCGTTCTGCGTGCCGTGGCTGAAGGAAACCTACGGCCGTCCGGTCGTCACCGCGACCGTGAACACCGGCGGGCTCGATGCCGACGCCGCCGCGGCGCTCGAGCGACGCGCGCTCGCGCTCGGCGCGGCGCAGCACGTGATGATCGACGCGCGCGACGAATTCTTCGATCGCGTGCTGAAATACCTGATCATGGGCAACGTGCGCCGCGGCAATCTCTATCCGCTCTGCGTCGGCGCCGAGCGCGGCGTGCAGGCGCGCCACCTCGCCCAGATCGCGAAATCGCTCGGCGCGACGACGGTTGCGCACGGCTGCACGGCCGCGGGCAACGACCAGGTTCGCTTCGAGATCATCCTGAAGACGCTTGCGCCGGAGCTCGAGGTGCTCGCGCCCGTGCGCGACCACTCGTGGCAGCGCGCCGACCAGGTCAGGTATCTCGAGGAGCGCGGTCTGCCGGTGCCGGCGAAAGGATCGGCGTATTCGATCAATCGCGGGCTCTGGGGCGTGACGATCGGCGGCACCGAGACGCTCGACTCGAAGGACTCCATCCCCGAGTCCGCGTGGGTGCTCTCGTCCGGCGCGTTCGACGAGGCCGAGGAGCCGGTCGAGATCGAGATCGGCTTCGAGCGCGGCGTGCCGGTATCGGTCGACGGCGAGCGGCTCGCGCCGGTCGCGCTGATCGAGAAGCTCGAGGCGATCGGAGCGTCGTACGCGATCGGCCGCGGCATCCATTTGGGCGACACGATCCTCGGCACGAAGGGCCGCGTCGCGTTCGAGGCGCCGGCCGCGGAGATCCTGCTGACCGCGCACCGCGAGCTCGAGAAGCTGACGCTGACGGGCCTGCAGATGCGTATCAAGGAGCCGCTCGCGCAGACCTACGGCGATCTCGTCCACGAAGGCAAGCAGCTCGATCCCGCGGCGCGGGATATCGAAGCCCTGCTCGAGTCGTCGCAGGCGCGCGTGACCGGCACGGTACGCTGCCTGCTTCGCCCGGGCAGCGTATTCATCGTCGGCGTGCAGTCGCCGCATTCGCTGATGGCGGCGAGCCGCGGCAAGTACGGCGAGTCGGCAGGCGAATGGACGCCAGCCGACGCGGTCGGCTTCTCACGCATCCTGGCGCTGCCCGGAATGCTGCACACGCGAGCCGGAGGATGACGCTCATGCGGTCCGTAGTCGTCGACAAGATCGCGTCGGTCGCCTTGGGGTGCGACCTCGCGCGCGAGATCCGCATCGACTCGAAGATCCCTTGCGAGGAAGGCGTGCTGATCGCCGTCGAGGTGCTGAACTCGAAATCGAGCTACAACGTGCTCGAGCTGACCAGCGGCCGCATGGCGCAAGTGAAGCGCGGCGACGTGATCGTCGGCGCGCTGGGGCACCGTAAGGCGCTTTTCGGCTACTCGGGCCATCTGCCGCAGAAGCTCGAGCCCGGCGACGTCGTGCAGCTGCTCAATCTCGGCGGCGTGCTCGGCGTCTGCGACTCGATCAACCCGACGCACGGCGCGCCGTTCGACTGCCGCGTGCTCGGCGTCGTGCTCGATTTCCCGTATCTCGGGCAGCGCGTCGGCGTGCCGGCGCGCGTCGGGCAGCGCAAGCTGAATCCGGACGCGCCGTTCTCGGCGCGCGGCGTCCCGGTCGTCGCGCTCGCCGGCACCTGCATGAATTCCGGCAAGACCGCGGCGGCGGCCGCGATCGTGAGCCGCTTCCGGCACCACGGGCTCGTCGTCGACGCGTTCAAGGCGACGGGCGTGGCGCTTCGGCGCGACATCCTCGCGATGCAGGACGCGGGCGCGCGCAACACGTCGATCTTCACGGATCTCGGCATCGTCTGCACGACGTCGCAGAACGCGCCCGCGATCACGCGCAATCTGCTGTCGCAGCTCGCGCAGCAACGACCGGACGTGATCGTCTTCGAGCTCGGTGACGGGCTCCTCGGCGCGTACGGCGTCGAGGCGATCTTGCGCGATCCCGAGATTCGCAAGGCGCTGACGGCGGTCGTGCTGAGCGCGAACGATCCGGTCGCAGCGTGGGGCGGCGTGAAGCTGCTGCGCGAGGAGTTCGAGATCGAGCCGACGGTCGTGACGGGACCCGCGACGGACAATCAGGTCGGCATCGACATCGTCGAGCAACGCTGCGGCGTCCCGGCGATCAACGCGATGGCGAACGGGGCCGAGCTCGGCGATCTGTTGCTGTCGCGGATCGGCCTCGGCGAACGCATTGCAAGGGCCGCGTCGTGAGCGCGCCGGTCCTCGTTCTCGGCGGAACCGGCTACGTCGCCGGCGAGCTGCTGCGTCTCGTCGCGCAGCATCCGGAGCTCACGCTTCGCGGCGTGATCTCGACGAGCCAGGTTGGCGAGCCGCTCGCCGCGGCATTCCCGCATCTCGCCGCGTGCTATCCCGACGAGCGCTTCGTCTCGCTCGAAGCCGCCGTCGAGCGCCTCGGCGACGCGGAGCATTGGGTCTTGCTCTCCGCCGCGCCGCACGGCGCGTCGGCGGAAGTCATCGCGCGCATTCTCGATGCCGCCGACACGGCCGGCGTACGCATCACGGCGGTCGACACGTCCGCAGATTTCCGCTTCGCGGATCCGGAAGCCTACGCGAAGGTCTACGGCCATCCGCACGGGGCGCCGGCTCGGTTGCCCGAGTTCACTTGCGCGCTGCCCGAGCACGTGAAGTCCATCGAGACGCCGCACGCGGCCCATCCCGGCTGCTTCGCGACGTCGATGCTGCTCGGCATCGTGCCGCTCGTCGCGGCCGATCTGGTCGAGCCCGAGATCTCGGTGAGCGCGATCACCGGCAGCACGGGCGCGGGCCGCACGCCGAAGGACACGACGCATCATCCGATGCGCCACAACAACCTGTTCGGCTATCAGGCGCTCAAGCACCGGCACGCGCCCGAGGTCCGCGCGCTCGTCGAGGCCGCAACCGGCCGCTCGATTCGTTTGAGCTTCGTGCCGCATTCGGGCCCGTTCGCGCGCGGCATCTATGCGACGATCTTCGCGCGGCTCAAGGCCGGAGCGAGAACGTCCGACGCCCTCGACGCACTGAATGCTTTCTACCGCGACGCGCCGTTCGTCGGCGTGCAAGCCGAGCCGCCGCGGATGAAAGACATCGTCGCGACGAACTTCGCGACGCTTTCCCTGGCCGCGGACGGCGACGTGATCGTCGTGCACTCCGCGATCGACAATCTGATCAAGGGCGCTGCGGGAGGCAGCATACAATGGGTGAATCGACTGCTCGGGTGGCCGGAGACTTCGGGTCTCACGGCCCCGGCGCCGGGGTGGCTCTGATGTCCTCCGGAGCTCGGGGCGCGCATCTCGACGAGGTCTATCCGACCCTGCCGTTCAAACCGGTGAAGGGCCGGGGCGTCTGGCTCGAGGACGAGCACGGCCGCAAAGTTCTCGACTTCTACGGCGGGCACGCGGTCGCGGCGCTCGGCTACGGGCATCCGCGGTTGTCCGAGGCGATTTGCCGTCAGGCGGAGACGCTGCACTTTCAAAGCAACGTGCTCCCGCTCGCGGTGCGCGACGAGGCGGCGGAGAAGCTCGCGGCGTTCGCGCCGTCGGGCCTCGATCGCGTGTTCTTCGTGAATTCCGGCGCCGAGGCGAACGAGAATGCGCTGCGGCTCGCGCTCACGGTCACGGGCCGCTCCAAGATCGTCGCCGTCGAGCACGGCTTCCACGGCCGCACGGCCGCCGCCGGCGCGGCAACCTGGGGAGCGAAAAAGTGGTACGGCTTCCCGCGCACGCCGTTCGACGTGGTGTTCGTGCCGCGTAACGACGTCGCCGCGATGCACGCCGCCGTCGACGACAAGACCGCCGCCGTGATCGTCGAGCCGGTGCAGGGGCTCGCCGGCGCCTTCGATCTCGCGACGGATTTCCTGCGCGCGGCGCGGCAAGCGTGCGATCGGAACGATGCGCTGCTGATTCTCGACGAGGTGCAGAGCGGCATCGGCCGGCTCGGCGCGCCGTTCGGCGCGGACCTGTATCGCGTGCAGCCCGATATCCTCACGACGGCGAAGGGCGTGGCCGGCGGCTTCCCGTGCGGCGCGGTCCTGATGACGCCGACGATCGCGTCGCAGCTCTCGCCGGGACAGCTCGGCACGACCTTCGGCGGCGGACCGCTCGCGTGCGCGGCGGTCGTCGCCACGATCGAGACGATCGAGCAGGAACGGCTGATCGACAACGTCCGAGAGCTGTCCGCGCTCATCCGCGAGACCTGCGTCGTCGGCCCGGTGCACGGCGTGCAGGGACAAGGCTTCCTGCTCGGACTGAAGACGACGCCCCCCGCGGCGAAAGTCCGCGACGCGCTGCTCGAGCGGAACATCCTGGTCGGCACGAGCACGGATCCGCACGTCGTCAGGCTCTTGCCGCCGCTCATTCTCGAGCGGCAGCACGTCGAGCTGCTCGCTTCCGCGCTCGAGGAGATCGGCAATGCAGCGCTTTAACGATCTCGCCGACTTCTCGAGCGAAGAGATCCGCGGGCTGATCGACCTCGCGCGCCGCCTCGAGCGACAGCCCGAGCCGCGCGCGCTCGAGGGCAAGGTGCTGTCGCTCCTGTTCCTGAGCCCGTCGCTGCGCACGCTCACGTCGTTCCAGGCGGCGATGATCCGCCTGGGCGGCGGTGCGTTCGTCGTCTCGCCGGAGATGTCGATCCACGGCCTCGAGTCGCGCAGCGGCATCGTCATGGACGGCGCCGCCGCGGAGCATATTCGCGAGGCCGTGCCGGTGATCGCGTCGTACGGCGACGCGATCGGCATCCGCGCGTTCGCGAAGCGCGAGAACCTGCAAGCCGATCTCGACGATCGCGAGTTCAACGAGATCGCCTCGCTCGTCGGCGACAAGCCGCTGATCAACATGGAATCGGCCATCAACCATCCGTGCCAGAGCCTCGCGGACTGGAAGACGCTGGACGATTTCGAGATCCCGGCGAACGGCGGACGCTTCGTGCTGTCGTGGGCGTACCACCCGAAGCCGTTGCCGCTCGCGGTGCCGGCCGCGACGGTGCACATGGCGGCGATGCGCGGCATGGACGTCGTCGTGCTCAGGCCCGAGGGCTTCGAGCTGCCGCCCGCGATCATGGGCAAGGCGCGCGCCGCGGCGGAGGCGTCCGGCGGCCGCGTCATCGAAACCACGGATCGGCGCGAGGCGATGGAAGGCGCGCACGTGATCTACGCGAAGTCGTGGTCGTCGACGCGCTATTACACGGACCGTGCCGGCGACAAGGCGCTTCGGGAGCAGCTCGTCGACTGGTGCGTCGACGAGCCGTGGTTCGAGAACGCGCGGCCCGACTGCCGGTTCATGCACTGCTTGCCCGTCCGCCGCGGCGTCGTCGTCGCGGACCGCATCCTTGACGGCCCGCGCAGCATCGTCATTCGCGAGGCGCACAACAGGATGCTCGTGCAGATGGCCGTGCTCTACCGCATGCTCAAGGGATGAGAGCGATGCCGAGACTCTCCGGAACGGAACGAACGATCGTCGTGACCGCGCTGCGGCACGCCGTGCCGTACGTGCGCATGTACAAGCGCAAGGTGTTCGTGCTCAAGGCGGGCGGAGACGCGTTCACGACGCCCGAGTCGACGCGCGCGCTGATGGAGCAGATCGGCATCCTGCATCAGGTCGGGATCCGAGTCGTCGTCGTGCACGGCGGCGGGCCGCAGGCGACCAAGCTCTCCGAGCGGCTGGGGCTTCAGAGCCGCTTCGTCGAAGGCCGGCGCGTCACGGACCAGGCGACGCTCGAGGTCGCGACGATGGTCATGAACGGCGAGATCAACACGCGGATCCTCGCCGTCTGCCGCGAGCTCGGGATCCCGGCCGTCGGCATCAGCGGCGTCGACGGCGGGCTCATCCGCGCGAGGAAGCGCCCGCCGGTCGAGCGCGGCGGCCAGACCGTCGACTACGGCTTCGTCGGCGACATCGAGCGCGTCGACGCGACCGTCATCACGAAGCTCCTCGAGGACGATCTCGTCCCGATCGTGAGCCCCATCTCGGCCGACGACTCAGGCACGCTGCTCAACATCAACGCGGATACGGTCGCGTCGGCGATCGCGTGCGAGCTCAAGGCCGAGAAGCTGATCATCGCGACCGGCGTGGCGGGCATCCTCGAGTCGCTCGACGATCCTGGCTCGCTGATCTCGTACGTCGATCTCGCGGGGCTCAAGCGCCTCGAGCAAGACGGCAAGCTCAAGGACGGGATGCTGCCGAAGGCCTCGGCGATCGAGAAAGCGCTTCTCGGCGGCGTGAAGCGCGTGCACGTGATCTCGTATGCGCTTCCGGACGGCCTCCTGCTCGAGGTCTTCACGAACGAAGGCACCGGCACGATGGTCGTCTCCGACATCGAGCACCTAACGCCGGAAGAGCAGCAAGCGTGAACGGGCACTGATGGCACGACTCTGGGACAAAGGCCTGCCGCTCGACGAGCGGATCCTGCGATTCACGGCCGGCGAGGATCACGTCCTCGACGAGCGGCTCGTCGCCTACGACGTGCGCGCGTCGATCGCGCACGCGACGATGCTCGAGCAGCAGGGACTCTTGTCGCCCGAGGACGCCGCCGCGATCCGCGACGGTCTCGAGGCCTTGGGCAGAGCGCACGCGGCCGGCGAATGGTCGATCTCGCTCGAGGACGAGGACGCGCACGGCGCGCTCGAGGCGCGCCTGATCGAGCGGATCGGCGAGGCGGGCGGCCGCGTGCATCTCGGACGCTCGCGCAACGACCAGGTGCTCGTCGCGCTCAGGCTGTATCTCAAGGATGCGGTGAGCGAGCTCGCGAAAGGCTGCGATGCGCTCGCCGCCGCGCTCGACGCGCTCGCCGAGCGGCAAGGCGATGTCGCGCTGCCGGGCTATACGCACATGCAGCCCGCGATGCCGAGCTCGGTCGCGCTCTGGGCCGGCGGCTATGCGTCCGAGATTCGCGACGACCGGGACGCTCTCCTGCGCACGCTCGCGCGCATCGACAAGAATCCGCTCGGCTCCGCGGCGGGCTACGGCGTGCCGAATCTGCCGCTCGACCGCGAAGCGACGCGCAAAGCGCTCGGTTTCGCGGTGAACCACGAGCCGGTCACCGCGGTGCAGCTCTCGCGCGGCAAGGCCGAGGCGAGCTTGATCTTCGAGATCGCGCTGCTCCTCGGCGATATCGGGCGGCTCGCGTCCGATCTCGTGCTGTTCTATACGGCCGAGTTCGCGTACGTCTCGTTGCCCGACGAGATGACGACCGGCTCGTCGATCATGCCGCAGAAGCGCAATCCCGACGTGTTCGAGCTCATGCGCGGCGCGCAGGCGACCGCGACCGGCGCGCTGGTCGAGGCGCTCGGCATTCCGGCGAAGCTGACGTCGGGCTATCACCGCGATCTGCAGCGGCTGAAGGCGCCGCTGTTCCGCACCATCGATCTCGCCGAGGCCGCGATCGAGATCACGACGCACGCGCTTTCCGGCGTGAAGTTCAGGCCGGAGAACATCCGGCTCGACGACGATCTCTACGCCGCCGCGCGCGCGAATCAGCTCGTGCTCGACGAAGGGCTGCCGTTCCGCGAAGCCTATCGCCGAGTCGCGGCGGAGCTGCGGGCGAAGAAGCGATGAGGCGACGTGTCGCGAGCTCCATTCGCTCGCAGAGCGGCCGAGGCCGCGTCGAGCGTCATGCGGGCCCGCTCGCGTTGACGTTCCTTTGCGCCGCGGCGTTCGCCGCGCTTCCGGGATGCGGCCAAAAGGGGCCGCTCGTGCTGCCCGATCGCGGCGCCGTGCCGACGACCTCGGAGTCTGGCGAGGCGCCGGCGCAGAACGGCGACGAGCGTGAAGGCGAACGACGCGCCGGCGACAATGCGCGTTGACGCCTTCGTACGCCGCCGGGGCGAGTGAGTCCGATGTCGGCCGACCAGAAACCGCTGATTCTCGTCGACGGCTCGTCCTATCTCTATCGCGCGTTCCATGCGCTGCCGGATCTGTCGACGAAGGACGGCCAGCCGACCGGCGCGCTGCTCGGCGTGCTGAACATGATCTACAAGCTCATCGACGAGTACGCGCCCGAGCGGATGGCCGTCGTCTTCGATGCGCCGGGCAAGACGTTCCGCGACGACCTCTACGCGGAGTACAAGGCGAACCGCCCGCCGATGCCGGACGCGCTCGGCGCGCAGATCGAGCCGCTGATCGATGCCATCGAGAAGATCGGCATTCCGGTGCTGCGCGTGCCCGGTATCGAGGCCGACGACGTCATCGGCACGCTCGCCAAACGCGCGGCGGCTCGCGGCCTTTCGACCGTGATCTCGACGTCGGACAAAGACATGGCGCAGCTCGTCGACGAGCGCATCAGCCTCGTCGACACGATGCCGCGCCCCGGAAAGATCGCGAACGAGCCGATCGACGAGGCGAAGATCAAGGCGAAATTCGGCGTCGGACCGAAACTCATCGTCGACTATCTCGCGCTCGTCGGCGATACCGTCGACAACATTCCGGGCGTGAAGGGCGTCGGCGCGAAAACCGCCGCGAGATGGCTCGAGCAATACGGCTCGCTCGACGCGCTGATCGAGCACGCCGACGAGATCCCCGGGAAGGCGGGCGAAAGCTTGCGTGAGGTGCTCGACCAGCTTCCGCTCTACCGCGAGCTCGCGACGATCCGCTGCGACTGCGATCTCCCGTTCGACGTCGACGACCTCGCCGTCAGGCCCGCGGACGTCGACGGGCTGCGCGAGCTGTATACCCGGCTCGAACTCGCCTCGCTGATCCGGCGGCGGCTTCCGGAGGGCGCCTCCGCCGAGCCGCGGCGCACGGAGCCCGAGAAGCCGCGCGACTACGTCACGGTCCTCACGAAGGCCGAGCTCGATGCATGGATCGAGAAGATCGAGGCGGCCGAGCTCGTCGCGTTCGATACGGAGACGAACGGGCTCGATTACATGCGCGCCGAGCTCGTCGGCTTGTCGTTCGCGGTGAAGGATCACGAGGCGGCTTATATTCCCGTCGGCCACACGTATCCCGGCGTGCCGGACCAGCTCGACCGCGACTACGTCCTGCGCCGGCTCAAGCCGTGGCTCGAATCCGAGAAGGCGGCGAAGGTCGGGCATCACCTCAAGTTCGACAGGCACATCCTCGCGCGCTACGGGATCACGCTGCGAGGCGTGCGTCACGACACGATGCTCGAGTCGTACGTGCTGAACTCGGTGGCAACGCGGCACGATCTCGACTCGATCGCGGCCAAGTATCTCGGCGAGCGCACGATCACGTTCGAGGACGTCTGCGGCCGCGGCGCGAAGCAGATCACCTTCGACCAGCTCGATCTCGAGAACGCGTGCCGGTATGCCGCCGAGGACGCGGACGTCGCGCTGCGCGCGCATCGAACGCTCTGGCCGAAGCTCGAGGAGGCCCCCGAGCTCGCCGCGCTCTACTCCGAGCTCGAGGTGCCGCTCGCCGAGGTGCTGTTCGAGATGGAGCATACCGGCGTCATGGTCGATGCCGACATGCTGCGTCGGCAGAGCCGCGAGCTCGCCGAGGCGATGGCCGAGACCGAGGCCGCTGCGCACAAGGCGGCCGGCGGACCGTTCAACATCGGCTCGCCGAAACAGCTCCAGGAGATCCTTTACGACAAGCTCGGGCTCCCCGTTCTCGGCAAGACGCCGGGCGGCCAGCCGTCGACGGCCGAGAGCGTGCTCGCCGATCTCGCCCAGTCGTACGAGCTGCCGAAGCTGATCCTCGAGTATCGCGCGCTCGCGAAGCTGAAGTCGACGTACACCGACAAGCTGCCGCTCGAGATCAACCCCGAGACGGGGCGCATCCACACGTCGTACCACCAGGCGGTCGCCGCGACGGGGCGCCTGTCGTCGGCGGACCCGAACCTGCAGAACATCCCGATCCGCACGGCCGAAGGCCGCAAGATCCGGCAGGCCTTCGTCGCGGCGCCCGGCTACCGGCTCGTCGCCGCCGACTACTCGCAGATCGAGCTCAGGATCATGGCGCACCTCTCGGGCGACGAGGGCCTGCGCGCGGCGTTCGCGGCGCGCGAGGATATCCATCGCGCGACCGCGGCCGAGGTGTTCGGCGTGCCGCTCGACGAGGTGACCTCGGATCAGCGCCGCTCCGCGAAGGTGATCAATTTCGGCCTGATCTACGGCATGTCGGCGTTCGGGCTCGCGCGTCAGCTCGGCGTCGAGCGCGGCGAAGCGCAGCGCTACATCGATCTCTATTTTCAGCGCTATCCCGGCGTGAAGCGCTACATGGACGAGATCCGCGAGAAGGCGCGCGAGCAGGGCTACGTCTCGACCGTATTCGGAAGACGGCTCTATTTGCCCGAGATCAGGGACCGCAACGCGCAGCGCCGCCAGTACGCGGAGCGCAGCGCGATCAACGCACCGATGCAGGGGACCGCGGCCGATATCATCAAACGTGCCATGCTGCGGATTCACGCGTGGCTCAAGAGAAAGCGCGAGGACGCGCGGTTGATCATGCAGGTGCACGACGAGCTCGTCCTCGAGGTCCGCGAGGACCGGGCGGAGGCGGTGGCCAGGAAGGTCGCGGAGCTCATGGAGTCGGCCGCCGAGCTTACCGTGCCGCTCCAGGTCGATATCGGCATCGGCGCGAACTGGGACGAGGCGCACTAGCACGCCTTTATAATCAACGCGTTACCGCCCCGAAGCCCGACCGCACGAGCGGTCGCGCCGGCCGGCCCGAAAAATTTTCGAGCGACGCGGAACTTCCGCGAGCCGCCCCGGACTAATGGCTCAGACGTCCGATGAGGGCGTCCCCGCTATCCTCCCTAAGCGGGTATTGGTCCCGGATACCCCAACCGGGACGCCCCGGGCATGTCCCCCCCCCTGTAATCCCATGCCCGGGGATCTTTTCTCAAGCCCCGTGGTTCCCCCCCGGGGCTTCTTTTTGTCCGGCGCTCGCGTTCGCCGTGACGCCTTCGAACCAGCGGTCGAGAACGGCGCGAGCCTCGTCGACGCCTTGGCCGGTCAGCGCCGAGAAGACGACGATGAACGAGCCGGGCGGGGCTTCGCGCTGCACGCCGCCGCGCTGCCTGGCCGCTTCGTTGCGGCTGACCTTGTCGGCCTTCGTCAGCAGCAAGAGCAGCGGCAGCCGGAGCGATTCGGCCCAGTCGAGCATCGTCCGGTCGAGCTCGGTCACGCCGCGGCGGATGTCGAGCGTCACGCAGAGCCCCTTGAGATTCGGCCGACGCCGGAGGTAGGCGTCGATCAGCCCGCGCCAATGCTCGCGGACGCTCGGCGCGACCTTCGCGAAACCGTATCCCGGCAGATCGACGACCCGTCGGCCGGGCGCGACCTCGAAGAAATTCACGAGCTGCGTGCGGCCCGGCGTCTTGCTGACGCGGGCGAGCTTCTTGTCGCCCGTGATCGCGTTGATCGCACTCGATTTTCCGGAATTCGACCGGCCGACGAACGCGACCTCCGGAACCTCGTCGCGCGGGAACCCGCCGGGCGACGACGCGCTCGTCAGAAACTTCGCCGCCATGATCCACACGCCGTGTCGCCGATCGCCGCTCGAGGCATTTTCATCGCTCCGCTAGTGTACAATTCGCGCCGCGCTTCACGCAGAAGCCTTCAGGGACGTTTTTCGCAAAGCGAGCACGAGATGATCGACGAACCGCGGGGCCGCCGCGCGCGGCCATGGACACTGCTCGCCGCCGTCGCCCTCGCCGGGGCGGCCGCCGCGGCAATGACGGCGCACGCACAGGAGGGCGTGCAAGGCGACGATACGATCTTCGGCGGCTCGATCGAAGCCGGACGCGAGAAGTCGGCGACTTGCGCCGCGTGCCACGGCATCGACGGCAACAGCGTGAATCCGCTGTGGCCGAGCCTCGCCGGACAGCATCCGGGCTATATCTACAACCAGCTTCAGGCGTACAAGAACGGCGAGCGGCAGGATCCGGGCATGGTCGGCTTCGCGCAGAGCATGTCGGATCAGGACATGCGCGACGTCGCGGCCTATTTCTCCTCGCAGACCTTGACGCCGAAGGGCGCGGATCCCGAGCTCGTCCAGCTCGGCGAGGACATTTATCGCGCCGGCGTTCCCGAGCGCGGGATTCCGGCGTGCATCGCGTGCCACGGTCCGGCCGGGAACGGAAACTATCTCGCTTCGTATCCGCGGATCGCCGGCCAGCACGCGGCCTATATGCTGAACACGATGCGCGAGTACGCGGCCGGCACGCGCCGCTCGGATGCGAAGTACAACCAGATGATGCGCAACATCGCGAGCCAGCTGCTCGAGGACGAGTTGCGCGCCGTCGTGAACTACGCGCAGGGGCTGCAGCGGCAGTAGCGCGGCCCCCGCGGCGCTCGCGCGCGATCTCCTGGGCGGACCGTGCACGAGCCCATCCGTTCGAACGGAGAGCGCCGATGATCGCGAAACGAGGCCTTCACCATCTGCTCGCGCTGCTCCTCGTCCTCGCAGGATGCGGCACGGGCGACGTCTCGGACCCCGACGTCGAGCGCGAGGTCCAAGGCGGTCAGGCGACGCTGACGCCGGAGGCGTCCATCGACGAGGACGCGCTCGTCGAGGCGGAAGACGAGCCGGCGTCGGCACGTTTCGAGCTCGGCGTCCACTACCAGCGGTTGTCGCCGACGCAGCCGACGAGCTCGAGCCCGGAGCAGGTCGAGGTCGCCGAGGTGTTCTGGTACGGCTGCCCGCACTGCAACGACTTCGAGCCCTATCTCGCGCGTTGGCTCGCCAGGAAATCGAGCGCGATCGCCTTCGTGCGCATCCCGGCGATGTGGAACGACCTCTTGCGCCTGCACGCCCGCGCGTACTACACGGCTGAAGCGCTCGGCAAGCTCGACGAGATGCATTCGGCATTCTTCGCCGAGATTCACGAGCGCGGCAATCCCCTCGACTCGCGCGGCGCGCTCGAGAGGTTCTTCGGCCGCTTCGGCGTCACTCCTGACGAGTTCGCCGAGGCTTTCGACTCGTACGCCGTTCACACGAAGGTTCAGCGCGCCGAGGAGCTCGCGCGCCGTTATCGCATCACGAGCGTCCCGTCGATCGTCGTCAACGGCAAGTACACGTCGAACGCCACGCTCGCGGGCAGCTACGACGCGCTGATCGAGCTCATCGACGAGCTCGCAGAGTCGGAACGCCCGCAGCGCTGACGCGCGCTCGGAACGCCGCGCGGTCGCGGCGCGTTCTCAGAACGGATCCCGCGGCTCCTGAATGCCGTACGGATCGACGTGAATCAGCACCTCCGCACGCGGGAACGCCTTCCGCACCTCGATCTCGACCTCCTGAGCGATCGCGTGCGCGTCGAGCAGCGACAGCTTCGGATCGAGCTCGAGGTGAAGCTGGATGAACTCGGTCGATCCCGAGGAGCGCGTGCGCACGTCGTGGTAGCCGAGAACGGCCGGATGACTCTCGATGATCGCCTCGATGCGCCGCCGCTCGCGGCCGGGCAGCTCGCGGTCGAGCAGCACGTCGAGCGACTCGGTCACGACCTGCTTCACGCTCCAGAGAATCAGCGCGACGACGAGGAGACCGAGAATCGGATCGAGGATCTCGAGCGAGAACCAATAGCTCACGGCGAGCCCCGCGAGCAGCGCGAGATTCGTGAGGATATCCGCCGAGTAGTGCACCGCGTCCGCGCTGATCGCGAGCGAACCGGTCCTCGCGATCACGTATCGTTGCAGCCCGTACAGCGCCACCGTGAGGACCAACGACACGCCGATCGCGCCGAGCGCCGCTCCGGGTGCCTCCAAGGGCTCTGGCGCGAACAGGCGCGCCACGGCCTCGGCGCCGACGTAGAGCGCGGACGCCGTGATGATCAGCGCCTGGATCAGCCCCGCGACGCCTTCCGACTTGCCGTGGCCGAAGCGATGCTCGTGGTCCGCGGGCGTCAGCGCGACCCGCACCGCGAGCAGCGTGATCAGCGACGCGACGAGATCGAGCAGCGAATCGGCCAGCGAACCGAGCACGGCGATCGATCCGCTTTCGCGGTACGCCCAGACCTTGAGCGCGATCAGCGTCAGCGCCGTCGCGACGGATGCGGTGCCGGCGACGCGCATCAGCGCACCCCGTCGGGCGTCTTCGTCCGCGCGGCTCGGCGACGTCTGCTCGACCATCGAGGACACTATACGGCGACGAGGCGCTCGCTTGCGGCGCGCAACGTCGCCTCCTGCTTCGCGAAGCAGAAGCGCACGAACGTCGCACCCGCCGGAGGGTCGGCATAGAAGACGGAGATCGGGATCACGGCCACGCCGTGCTCGATCGTGAGCCGGCGAGCGAAGTCGGTATCGGGCTCGCGCGAGATTCGCCCGTAGTCGGCGAGCTGGAAATACGTGCCCTGCGAAGGCGTGAATGCGAAACGCGACGCACGCAGCCGCTCGACGAAGAAATCGCGCTTCTTGCGATAGAAGTCCGCGAGCTCGAGATGATGCTCGGGACACTCGCGCATGAAGTCAGCGAGCGCGTGCTGCAACGGCGTGACCGCGGCGAACGTGAGGTACTGGTGGATTTTCCTGAGCTCCGCGGTCAACGCGCGCGGCGCGACCGCGTAGCCCGTCTTCCAGCCGGTCGCGTGATAAGTCTTGCCGAACGAGAACACCGCGAACGACCGCTCGCGGAGCTCCGGATTCGCGAGCACGGACGCATGGCGGCCGTCGAAGACGATGTGCTCGTAGACCTCGTCGCTCAGCACGTAGCAGCCGTACGGACGGAGCAGCGCGGCGAGCTCGGCGAGATCGGCCTCGCTGAGGACCGTGCCGCTCGGATTGTGCGGCGTGTTCACGATCACGAGACGCGTGCGGTCCGACAGCACGGACTCGAGCCGGTCCCACCTCGGCGTGAACGAAGGCGTCTCGAGCGGCACGTGGATCGTCTTGCCGCCCGCGAGCGCGACGGCCGGCTCGTAGGAATCGTAGGCCGGGTCGAAGACCACGACCTCGTCGCCCGCGCGCACGACCGCGTGGATCGCGGCGAAGAGCGCCTCGGTCGCGCCCGGCGTGATCGTGATCTCGGATTCGGGGTCGGCGTGCACCGCATAGAGATCGCGCAGCTTCTCCGCGATCGCTTCCCGCAGCGCCATGACTCCCGCCATCGGCGCATACTGGTTGCGGCCGTCTCGCAAGTGCTTCTCGACGAGCTCGACGAGCCGCGCGGGCGGTTGAAAATCCGGGAAACCTTGTGACAGGTTAATGGCTCCGTGCTGCTCGGCCAGCTGCGACATCACGGTGAAGATCGTCGTGCCGACGTTCGGCAGTTTCGATTCGAGCAGACTCATGACCGGAACGCTTCCGCCATGCTTTCCAAGATTCTGATCACGATCGGGCTCGTGATTCTCGCGATCGGCCTGCTGCTGCACTTCGCGCCCGGCGTGCTCGGCTGGTTCGGCCGTCTGCCCGGCGACATCGACATCGAGCGGGGCAACACGCGGTTCTTCTTCCCGATCACGTCGATGATCATCGTCAGCATCGTGCTCACGCTGATCGTGAACCTCTTTTTCCGCCGCTGACCCGCTCGGGCGCCGCCTGCGGAAACGGTTCGAATCGATCGAGGCTCAGCGGGCGCGCGCTGCCACCCGATAGAGCGCCGCGGCGATCAGTCCGATCACGACGATACCGGCGAATGCCGGCAGCGTGAAGCCGAGCGCGATCACGTCGGGATCGTTCGCGAGCACGATCGGTATCGCCATGAGGATGCCGATCAGCGCCTCGCCGGTGATCAGCCCCGCAGCGAACAGCATGCCGTGCCGCGCGCCGGCATTCGTCGCCCCTTGGCGCCTTCGCGCCCGCTCCGCGAACGCGGCGATCAGCCCGCCCGCGAGGATCGGCACCGACAGCTCGAGCGGCAAGTAGATGCCGACCGCGACCGCGAGCACCGGCGCGCGCCACGCCGAGCCGCGCCGCTTGAGATGCTCGTCGACGGCGATGATCGCGATGCCGATCGCCGCGCCGTACGCGACCATGTTCCACGGCAAGCCGCCGCGGAAGACGCCCTGCGCGACCGAAGCCATCAACGTCGCCTGGGGCGCGCTCAGCGAGTTCGGGCGCTCGGGCGTCGGCGCGCCGATTCCGTACGCGTCGAGGAGAAGATTCAGGATCGGCGCCATCACGAGCACCGCGGACACCACGCCGACGCCTTGCATGATCTGCTGGCGCCACGGCGTGGCGCCGACGAGGTATCCGGTCTTCAGGTCCTGCATGTTGTCGCCGCCGATTGCGGCCGCGCAGCATACGACGGCACCGACCATGATCGCCGCGGCCGCGCCGCCTTCGCCTCGCCCCATCAGCATCAGCAAGAGCAGTGACGTGAACAGGAGCGTCGCGATCGTCACGCCGGAGATCGGATTGTTCGACGAGCCGACGAGACCGGCCATATACGCGGCGACGGCGGAGAAGAGAAAGCCCGCTACGAGCATCACGAGCGTCATCGCGAGCGCCACGCCGACCGTGCCGACGACGGCCTGATACAACGCGAACAGCGGCAGCGTCAGCACCGCGATCGCGATCAGCACGACGCGCATCGGCGCATCGTGCTCGCGATGATCGTAGACCGCGGCCGCGCCGACGCTTCGCGGCGCGCCCTTGAGCCCCGCGACGATGCCGCCGAACAGCGATCCGCGCATCGAGGCGAGCGCCCAGATGCCGCCGACGAGCATCGCGCCGACGCCGAGATAGCGGATCTGCGTCGACCAGATCTGGAACGCGAGATCCGTCGCCGATGCCCCCGATGCGAAAGACTCGGCGAGCGGCGAGCCCGGCGCGAGCGCGAACGTCGAGTAGAGCGGAATCGCGACGTACCACGAGATCGCGCCGCCCAAGAACACGAGCACCGCGATATTGAGCCCGACGATGAAGCCCACGCTGATCAGCGCCGGCGACAGATTCGAGCCGACGTACGCGATCGTGCTCGAGCCGACGTACGTCGCCGATTGCGCCGTCGCGGGCCAAAGCCGAAGCCCCGTCTCGGCGAGCTTCGCGAGCGCGCCGACGATCGCCGCGCCGCCGAGATAGAGGGCCCCGCGGCTCGGATCCTCGCCGACCTTGAGCACCTCGGCAGTGGCCGTGCCTTCGGGATACGCGAGCTTCAGGTCGACGATGAGCGAGCGCCGCAGCGGAATCGTGAACGCGACGCCGAGCAGGCCGCCTATGCCTGCGATGATCGCCACCCACGCGTAGTCGAACGCGTCCCAGTACTCGAGCATGATCAGCGCCGGCAACGTGAAGATCACGCCCGCGGCGAGCGATTCGCCGGCCGACGCTGCAGTCTGCACGACGTTGTTCTCGAGGATGTTCGAATCCCGAAAAAAACGCAGGACGGCCATCGAGATCACGGCCGCCGGGATCGAAGCTGACACCGTGAGACCGGCGAAGAGCCCGAGATAAGCATTCGCGCCCGCGAGCACCATGGACAGCACGATGCCGAGCGCAATCGCCTTGAAGGTCAGCTGGGGTAACGGATCGGGGATTCGGCTCGTCACTTGGCCTCGCCCATCAGGCGCTTGAGCGGCTTCACCAGGATCGCGATCACCATGCCGCAACCGATCGACGTCAGCACGATCTGCGTATAGAGCGCCGGCATCTGGTCGAGCTGCTCGGGATCGAATCGCCCGGCGATGACGCCGGCGATGATGTTGCCGAGGCCGGACGCCATGAACCAAAGCCCCATCATCTGCCCGACGTAGCGCCGCGGCGCGAGCTTCGTCACCGAGCTCAATCCGACGGGGCTCAGCGCGAGCTCACCCATCGTATGCAGCAGATACGTGAAGAACAGCCACGTCGGCAGCACCTGGTTGCCCGCGGCGACCAGCGACGCGGCGCCGATCATGATCGCGAAACCGAGCCCCAGCAGAATCAGCCCGAACGCGAATTTCGCCGGGGCCGAGGGCTCGAGATGGCGTTTCGCGAGAGCGACCCACACCATCGAGTAGATCGGCGCGAGCGTGATGATGAAGATCGGGTTCAGCGACTGGAACCATTGGGCCGGGATCGTGAATCCGCCGAACGTGCGCTCCGTATAGCGCTGCGCGAAGAGATTGAGCGACGAGCCGGCCTGCTCGAATCCCGCCCAGAACATCGCGCAGCCGAAGAGCAGCACGAGGATCACGATCATGCGATTGCGCTCGACGCGGTCGAGCCGCCCGGCGATGAACACGAACGCGAAGTAACCGACGGTCGCGATCGCGGTCGCGAGCGCCGCCCAACGTGCGAGCAGCGGGGCGTCGAATCCGACGAGGCCGGCGACGCCGGCCCAGAGCAGCACGAGCGCGAGGACGACGGTTACCGCGACCGTGCCCCATGCGACCCGCTTGACCCGCGGCGTCGCCATCGCGCCCGGCTCGCGGCCGGCCTCGCCGAGCGCTCCGCGCGTCAGCGCGAACTGCACGAGCCCGGCGAGCATGCCGACGCCGGCGGCGGCGAAGCCGTAATGCCAGTTCGTCTGCGCGAGCCAACCGCAGACGAGCGGGCCAAGGGCCGCGCCCAGATTGATGCCCATGTAGAAGATCGTGAAGCCGGCGTCGCGGCGCGGATCTCCCGGCGCGTAAAGCTCGCCGACGATCGCGCTGATATTGGGTTTCAAGAGCCCCGTGCCGAAGACGACGAGCATCAGGCCCAGAAAGAACGACGTGATCCCGGGAATCGCGAGCACGAAGTGCCCGGTCATGATGACGATGCCGCCGAACCACACCGAGCGCTGCGCGCCCCATAGGCGATCCGCGATCCAGCCGCCGGGCACGGCGACGATGTAGACGGCCGCCGTATAGAGCCCGTAGATCGCGGTCGCGACCTGGTCGCTGAACCCGAGGCCGCCGCGCTCGACCTGGTCGACCATGAACAGCACGAGCAGAGCGCGCATGCCGTAGTAGCTGAAGCGCTCCCACATCTCGGTGAAAAACAGCGTCGCGAGCCCGCGCGGATGGCCGAAGAACTCGCGGGGCGCGGCTTGGGCCTGGGCGACGGCGGACTCGGACGGCATCAACGGCCTCGCTGATATGTGCGGCGGTAACGGGTTCGGGCACGGGGCGTGCCGATGCGAGCCTCGAAGGCTGGCGAGGCGCCCAACCGGCCGCGGACGCCGATAACCGCCTTTGCGAGGCCGTGTGCCGCCATGGATGGCGGCACACGAGCCCACAGAGCCCACAGGGACGTGCTCGCGGCGTGCCTCGCGAAGGCGGTTATCGGCGCCCGCGGCTGCACCACCGAGGCATGACGTAGTAACAAGTCGTAGTACCGATGCCCCTCAGCCACCAACGCCTCTCGCTCGCCGCCGCCCGAACCATCGCCCCCCCTTCAGGTCTCGGGCTTTTCCTCCATCGAGTTCACTTTCTCGGGCAGCAGGAATCTGGCCATCAAGAGGCCGGTCTCGTACAGCGCATACATCGGCAAAGCGAGCAGCGTCTGCGAGATCACGTCGGGCGGGGTCAACACCATCCCGATGACGAAAGCGCCGAGAAAGACATACGGACGCGCCGCGCGGAGCTTCTCGGCGTCGACGAGCCCGGTCCAGATCAGGAGAACGGTCGCGATCGGCACCTCGAACGACAGGCCGAACGCGAGAAAGAGCGTCAGCACGAAGCTCAGGTACTCCCCGATATCCGTCATCATCACGACGCCGTCGGGCGTCACGGCCGCGAAGAATGCGAACATCAGCGGGAAGACGACGTAATAGGCGAACGCGACGCCGGCGTAGAACAGGATGACGCTCGACACGAGCAGCGGCACCGCGAAACGCTTCTCGCGCCGATACAGGCCCGGTGCGACGAACGCCCAGACCTGATAGAGCACGAGCGGCATCGCGATGAAGAGCGCGACGAACAGCGTCGTGATGAACGGCGTCAGGAACGGCCCGGCGGGCTTCGTCGCGATCAGATCCGAGCCCTCGGGCATGGCGTTGCGCAGCGGCTCGGAGACGAGCGTGAAGACTTCCTGCGAGAAAGGCGCGAGCACGAGGAAAACCACGAGCACAGCGCCGACCGCCTTCAGGATCCGCGAGCGCAGCTCGATGAGATGCGAGACCAGCGTGCCCTCGGCAAGCTGCTCCTCTTCCTCGTGATCGTTCTTGAAATAGCTCATCCTGCGCCCGTGGCCCGAGCGGAGCGGGAGCTCTCCGCAGCATCGGACTCGCTTTCCGAAGGCTGCTGATCTTCGGCCCCTTGGCCTTGCTCCGGAGACGTTCGTGATTCAGTAGCCCGAGGTTCGGCCGCCTTCCCTTCGGGCTCGGGGGGGTTCGTTGTCGATGCGTCGCCCTGATCCGCGGACTCGGTACTCGCCGCGCCGGCCGCGTGCGGCGCCGTCGAAGCGTCGGCGCTCACACCCGGCGTCCCCGCCCCGGAAGCCCGCGAGTTCGGCGTCGAGGGCGGGCGCCGCTTCGGCTGCGTGCGGTAGATCTCGTCGAGCGCGACTTCACGCTCGAGCTGCCAGCGAAGCTGATTCGCCGTGCGCCGCGCCTTCGCGATCCAGCGGCCGAGCTGCGCGGCGACGCGAGGCAGCCGCTCGGGCCCGAGGATCAAGAGCGCGATCACGAAGATCAGCAGCAGCTCGGAGAAGCCGGCATCGAACATCGGTGCTTATCGTGCGCGAACGATGCGGAGCGCGCGATCAGGCCTGCGATGCCTTGTCCTTCTGCTCGACGAACTCGGCATCCGGCGCCGTCGCGTTACCCGCGTTGGCTTCCAGCCGCTTGGCGTCGTCGGCGCGATCCTTGTCGTCGTCGCTCTCCATGGCCTTGCGAAAGCTCTTGAGCGCCGCGCCGAGATCGCCGCCCAAGGTCTTCAGGCGCTTCGTCCCGAAGATCAGCACGACGATCAGCAGGATGATCAGGAGCTGCGGAATGCTGATGCCGCCGAGTCCCATTTCGATCCCTCCAGGGGCAAGTAGAGTCCACATGATACGCCAAAGAGGCGTCGTGCCGGCGTCGTTATCCGCGCGGCGGCACGTGCAACCAGAACGTGACCGGACCGGCGTTCACGAGCTCGACGTCCATGTTCGCGCCGAACCTTCCCTGCTCGGTCGGCAGGCCGAAAGCCGCCACTTCCGCGACGAGACGGTCGAACAGCGCCTTTCCCGTCGCCGGCTCCGCCGCGGTCGAGAAACCGGCTCGCGTCCCCTTGCGGGTGTCGGCTGCGAGCGTGAACTGCGGCACGAGCAGGAGGCTACCGCCGACGTCGGAGACGCTCAGGTTCATCCGCCCCGAGTCGTCCGGAAATACTCGGTATTCGACCAGCCGCTGGGCGAGACGTTTCGCCTCGGCCTCGCCGTCGCCTCGCTCGACACCGACGAGGACCAGGAGGCCGCGCCCGATGCGCGCGATGACCTCGCCGTCAACGGACACGGATGCACGGCTGACGCGCTGCAGCAGGCCTATCATCGGACGCTCCCCGAGCGTGGCATTTCTTGTCGCGTATGCCACGAACAAGCAGAGACAGCGCGCGCAAAACGCATCCTACTCCACATACCACTCACATTGGCGACGATTGTCTCAAAGTTTTCCCACTTTTCTTCATATCGGCGCAATGTGGCACGCATAGGCGCGCCTTTCGCCAGAAACAGGCAGAAAGTGGGAACGCATCGAACCACCTCTGGGCGCGTGACGGGGGATCTGCTATTAGTAGCGGCCCCATCGTTCCTCCGAATAACCAGAAGGGGGCAGACCTCATGAAACGCCGCGATTTCCTGGCCGGCGTCGGCGGCGCCGCCGCCTTGACCGCTTGCTCCTCAAGCACCGAGCCCGGCGCGGGGAGCACCCGCAGCGACGAGCGCTTCCAGTGGCGCATCGTCACGACGTGGGCGCCCAATTTCCCCGGCCTCGGCACCGCCGTCAATCGCCTCGTGCAGTATCTCGAAAGAATGAGCGGCGGGCGGCTGCGCGTGCGCGTCTATGCCGCCGGCGAGCTCGTCCCCGCGTTCGAGGTGTTCGATGCCGTCTCGCGCGGCACCGTGGAGATGGGTCACGGCGCCGCCTACTACTGGCGCGGACAGGCCGAGGCCGCGCAGTTCTTCGCGTCGATCCCGTTCGGGCTCTCCGCTCATGAGATGAACGGCTGGCTCTATTACGGCGGCGGCCTCGAGCTTTGGCGCGAGCTTTATGCCCCGTTCAATCTCGTGCCGTTCCCGGCCGGGAATACCGGGGTGCAAACCGGCGGCTGGTTCAACCGGCGGATAGACAGCGTCGCGGATCTGCGCGGCCTGAAGATGCGCATTCCCGGCATCGGCGGCGAGGTGCTGCGGCTCGCCGGCGGCACGCCGGTCAATCTGCCGGGCTCGGAGGTCTTCACCGCGCTGCAGAACGGCACGATCGACGCGGCGGAATGGGTCGGCCCGTACAACGACGTCGCCGCGGGGCTCCATCAGGCGGCGCGCTACTACTACTATCCGGGCTGGCAGGAGCCCGGCCCGACGCTCGAATGCATCGTCAACCGTAACGCGTGGGAGAGTCTGCCGGACGATCTCAAGGCGATCGTCGAGGTGGCGTGCCAGGCGGTCAACACGGACATGACCGCGGAGTTCATGGCCCGTAACGCTCAAGCGCTGAAGCGGCTCGAGGAAGACGAGTCCGTCGAGGTGCTGCCGTTCCCGCCGGAGGTTCTCGCGGAGCTCAAGCGCCTGTCGCTGCAGGTGATCGAGGGGCTCGTCGCCCGGGATCCGATGTCCGCCAAGGTGTGGGAGTCGTACCGGGCGTTCATGGCGCAGTCGGAGAGCTGGCAGCGCGTCTCCGAGTACGCGTATCTCGCGACGCGCGAATCGTAGGGCCGCCGCGGCTTCCGCTCGAGTCTAGTCTGCGTTGACAGCCCGAATAACCCACCGTAATCATCGGTATGACGATGATCGCAGGCGCGAGCCGATCCTATGCGGTGCGACATCTTTAAGGGTCTGTTAACATTGACCGGCTGATACTCGGGACGTCAGCCTCAGCACGCAGAGGGAACCTGATGAAACGTTTGACACTCGTGATCGGCTTGATCGGGCTCGCGGCCGCCGCGCCGAGCTTTGCGCAGGAGTGCGACCTTCGGATCGAAGGCAACGATCAGATCCAGTTCAACACGAAGGAAATGCGCGTCAGCTCGAGCTGCGAGCAGGTCACGGTCACGCTAGTCCACGTCGGCAAGCTGCCGGCGAACATCATGGGGCACAACTGGGTGCTCACGAAGACCGAGGATTACATGCCGGTCGCACAGGCGGGCCAGTCCGCCGGGCCTCCGAACTACGTGCCTGCCGGCGACGAGCGCGTGATCGCCGCGACCGAGGTCGTCGGCGGCGGCGAGGAGACATCCGTGACGTTCGATCTTTCTCGGCTCGAACCGGGCGGGGATTACACGTTCTTCTGCTCGTTCCCCGGGCATTTCGCGTTGATGAACGGGAAGTTCATCGTCGAGTGAAGGTCGAGCTCGGTCCCGGCGAGGGACAGGAAGTTCGTAGGAAACAAGAGCGATAACTGGACAGGAAGTTCGAGCGGAGTGAGCGAGAAGATCTAGGGACCGGCACACCGTAGACCGAGCAGCCGAGCGGACGGCTGCCGACACACGAATGGGGGTGCATGCGATATGGCTTTAGCCGTCGTCATCGTCCTGCTCGTCGCAGGGTCCCTGATCTTCCATTTCGCGAGCCCGTGGTACTTCACTCCCCTCGCGTCGAACTGGAGCGCCGTCGACTTCACCGTCGGCGTGACGTTCTGGGTCACCGGCATCGTCTTCGTTGCCGTCAATCTCTTCACTGCGTACTGCCTCATCAAGTACCGGCACCGTAAAGCGCATCGCGCGCACTACGAGCCGGAAAGCAAGAAGCTCGAGATCTCGCTGACGGCCATCACGGCCGTCGGCGTCGCCGCGATGCTGACGCCCGGCCTCTTCGTCTGGGGCGATTTCGTCCGCGTCCCCGAGGACGCGATGGTCGTCGAGGCGCTCGCGAAGCAGTGGCATTGGAGCTACCGCTTCCCCGGCAGCGACGGCAAGCTCGGACGCACCGACGTGCGTCACATGACCGTCGACAACCCGTTCGGGCTCGACCCCAACGATCCGGCCGGTCAGGACGATATCCTCGTGGCGAATCCGGTGCTGCACTTGCCGGTCGATCGGCCGATCCATCTGCTGCTGCGCTCGTCGGACGTGTTGCACAACTTCGCCGTGCCGCAGTTCCGCGCCAAGATGGACGCCGTGCCGGGCATGGTCACGTATCAATGGTTCACGCCGACGCGCGTCGGCACGTACGAGCTCTTGTGCGAGGAGCTCTGCGGGATCGCGCATTTCGCGATGCGCGGCCGCGTCGTCGTCGACCCGTTCGCCGATTTCGAGTCCTGGCTCGCCGAGCAGCCGACCTTCGCCGAGACCGCCGCGCGGCCCATGGGCGATCCGCAGTCGGGGGCGGCGACGTATGCCGTGTGCAGCGCGTGTCACGGCGCGCAGGGCGAGGGCAACCCTCAGCTGAACGCGCCGAAGATCGCGGGCCAGGAGGCTTGGTACCTCAAGCGGCAGATCAGGCTCTATCAGCAGGGTATCCGCGGCACCGATCCGCGCGACCCGTACGGCATGCAGATGGCGCCGATGGCGAACACGCTGACGACCGAGCAGGCGCTCGCGGACGTCGCCGCATACATCGAGTCGCTGCCCGATCGACCCGCGGAGCCGACGGTCAGCGGTAACGCGGCGCGCGGGCGAACGCTTTATCAGACGTGCGCCGGCTGTCACGGGCGTGACGGGCGCGGCATCTGGAGCACGAATGCGCCGCGGCTGGCCGGGATGAGCGATTGGTATCTGAAACGCCAGCTCGAGTATTTCCGCGACGGCGTTCGCGGCGCGCATGCGGACGACCTTTACGGGCTACAGATGGCGATGATGGCGGCGAGCCTGCGGGACGAGCGGGCAATCGACGACGTCATCGCGTACATCAATTCGCTTTGAAGGAAGGAAGCGAGGGATATCGACCTTGACGGGATGATGACTGAATCGCTTTGAGCGGCCGACGCAAGGACACGCGGCGGCCGGCGAAGGGGGTGCTCATGGCTTACGTCGCAATCGCCGACCGGGATCACCATCTCCACGATCCCCAGACCTTCGTCACGAAGTACATCTGGAGCCAGGATCACAAGGTGATCGCGAT
>Ga0207873_1000298_pt1 | contig 55876 bp, 49 predicted proteins | sample BGWIniCompost_FD_187373 | JGI IMG/M metagenome (GOLD analysis project Ga0207873, IMG submission 187373) | Cellulose adapted compost microbial communities from Newby Island Compost Facility, Milpitas, CA, USA - BGW Initial Compost (SPAdes)... ...
GGGGAAGACCTTCGAGCTGCAGCGCGAAGGGGAGCCGCGCGAGCCGCTGACCATCCGGGCACGCGCGCAGGCCTAGCGCTGCGGACTAGCGCTGCGACCTAGCGCTGTGGACTAGAGGGCGGCGCCAGGGATCGCCTCGACGGGGGGCGTTCCCTGGCCGGGGCCGCCGCGGGCGTGGACCCGCACCTCGTCGCCGAGGGCGATGGCGTTCCCGACGTGCTGCGGCTCGTGGAGGAGGTTCACGGCGAACCACACCTTGCCGTCCCAGCGCCGGTACTCGGCGAGGGTGCGCAGGGGCTCCTTCCCCCGTCGCCCGGAGTCCGGGTCGACGGTGGTGATCGAGCAGCGATCGCAGAGCTTCGCCGCGCGGAACGCGACGGAGCCGATCGTGAGGCTCGACCAGGTGTCCTCCTCGTGGGCAGACGCGCAGCCGGCGACGACGAGGTTCGGCCGGAAGCGTCGTACGTCCAGCGCCGGCTCACCGCGCTCGCTCAGGCGACGGTTCAGCTCGCGCAGGGACTCACGGCTCAGGAGCAGGAACGGGTACGCGTCGGCGAAGCCCACGCGATCGCCGAGCCGCGCTCGCTTCGGATTCACTTGCCGCAGCCGAGCTTCGGGGAGGAAGACGGCGCGCAGGGGGCGCGTGAGCGTCCCGCGGAGCCAGGCGCTCAGCTCCGGGAGCTCGTAGGCGACGAGTCGATCGCTCCAGACCGTCACGGGGAGCTCTCGCCCCGCCTCGGGGGCGAGCCGCCGCGGGAACTCGAAGGAGCGTCCCCGGGGTCCCTCCATGCGATAGGTCGGCGTCGCGCCGTCGTCCCCCAGGCTCAGCCGGAGGCCGCTCAGCTCGGGGAGGTCGCGCTGGGTGACGAAACGGCCCTCCTCGTCCGTGAGCATCCAACGTCGATCGTCCTCGAAGCCGCCCGCGGTGACGCGCGCCGCCTCGACGCGGATCCCCGCGCAGGACTTCACGGGATAGACGAACAAATCCGTGACACGCACCCCGAGATCGCCGCTCGTGGTCGTCATGGACGATCGTCGGGCTCCGGGGAGGGCGTGTCCGCGTCCGGGGATCCGGCGTCGCCCCCCGGAGGGGTCAGGGCGAGCTCCACGAGGCGCCGCGCCGCCGGAGGGAGGGCGAGGCGGAGGGCCTCGGCTTGCCCCGCGGCGCTCATCTTGCGCCACGTCTTCCGGACGATGTCGATCACCTTGGCGTCGTCGTGCTGCGCCGCGAAGTCGGCGAACTCGTGCTCGAGGAACGAGAGGCACAGGGCATCTTCCATGACCTGCGTGTCGGGGTTGGTCTTCAGACCCTGCTTGAGCTGGATGGCGCGCAGCGCGTCACGGGTCGGCGCGTCGAAGCCGAGCTCCTCGAGGACCGTAGCGGCGAGCGCGGCGTGGTGACGGGCCAGGACCTTGCGCCACTCGAGGTACCCGAGGCGCCCCTCCGGGTAGTCTTTCCGGGGAATCGCCCAGCGCTGCAGGTGTTGCGAACGCGCCGCCAAACGGAGCGGCACGGAGGCGTCCGGGGCCAGGCGCAGCACCCAGCGCTCGAGCCAGTCGGCGCGGACGAGCTCTCGGGGGCGCTCGACGCCGTCGACGGTCAGGGTGCGCGGATCTTCGGCGTTCAAGGCGTCGAACCGTTGCAGCGCTCGTCGCAGGAGTTCCTCGTTCATGGCGGTCTCCAAAGATTTACGGGGCGGCGGGAGGAGTCGAGAGCTCCGTGCCGCGGGCGTCCGCGTCGAGGTGCCCGCTCATGCGCGGGCTGGCCACGTAGAGCCGCGCCCGGACGTCGGCGCTGAAGGGCAGGTGCCGGCGCACGACGAGCCCGGTGACGCGGCCATCCAGGGGATCCACGGCGTCGCGGGCCCGCGGGAACAGCTTCCCGAGGGCGTCCCAGTCCACCGTGTCGAGATCGAACAAGTTGGCGCCGAGCTCTCCTTCGCCGTCCAGGTGGATCGGCACGGGCCCCAGCACCCTGCCGTCGTAGGAGTATTCGGCGACGGTCGCGCTCTCGCCGACCCGCACCTGCAGCGCGACGCGCGCCGCGTCCGCGCGCACCTCGAGCACCGAGGGGCCGCGGGGCGCATAAGCGCGCAGCGCGCGAATGGCCTCGCCGAGGGAGGCGGGCTCGAGCGCCCGCTCCGCGCGAGCCCCGAAGGGGGCAGGGGTCTCCACCTGCCCCGCCACCAGCTCCGCCGGGGAGGGGACGCGCTCCTTCTCGCCAGGGCAGCCCACCGCGGCGACGCCGAGGGCCGCGACTCCGAGTCGACTCCACGGGAGGCCGCGCATGGGGTGCTCCTGGATGGGGGCTGAACGGGCCTAGACGGCCACGTTGAAGTCGCGCAAGGCGGCGTTGAGGCTCGTCTTCTTGTCGGTGCTCTCCTTGCGCTGCCCGATGATGAGCGCGCAGGGCACCTGGTATTCCCCGGCGGGGAAGCGCTTGGTGCGCATGCCCGGGATGACCACGCTGCGGGCCGGGACGCGATTGCGGAGCTCGACGGGCTCCGAGCCGGTGACGTCGATGATCGCCGTCGAGGCCGTCAGGGTCACGCCGGCGCCGATCACCGCCTCTCGCTCGACGATCACACCCTCCACGATGATGCAGCGGGAGCCGATGAAGCAGCCGTCCTCGACGATGACGGGCTGGGCGCCCGGCGGCTCGAGCACGCCGCCGATGCCGACGCCGCCGGAGAGGTGGCAGTCCTTGCCGATCTGGGCGCAGGACCCCACGGTCGCCCAGGTGTCGACCATGGTGCCGCTGCCGACGTAGGCGCCGATGTTCACGTAGCCGGGCATCACGATGGCGCCGGCCTCGACGTGGGCTCCATAGCGCACGGTGCCCGGCGGGACGACGCGGACCCCGGCTCGATCGAGGTTCTTCTTCAGGGGGAGCTTGTCGTGGAACTCGAAGGGCCCCACCTCCATGCGCTCCATCTCACGCACGCCGAAGTAGAGCAGCACGGCTTGCTTCACCCAGGCGTGGGTCGTCCAGCGACCGGGCGCCTCGGGGGTGGCCACGCGCAGGACCCCCTGGTCGAGGAGGTCGATGGCCTCGAGCACGGCGGTCCGATGGGGCTCCTGGCTCAGGAGGTTCCGATCGGCGAAAGCAGCCTCGATCAGGGGGCGAAGTTCCGAGATCTCCATGCGCAGGGGTGTACCCGGGACCGCTCCGCCTCGGCAAGGGGACGGCGGAGCTTCCTCCTCAAGGATCCCCGTGGGGATCGCGCAGGATTTCTCCGGGGAGCCGGACGCGCGGCGCTTCGCCGAGCACGACGTCGCATCCGCGTGTCCGCAGCGCGGCCACCGTCACCGCGAGGCTCGGCTCGAGCACGGGCTGGAGCGGCCAGATGACCCAAGTGCCCGGGAGCTCCGAGGTGTTCAGCTCCAGCCAGACCTCGGTGCCCTGCACGTGGTAGTGCAGAGAGGGGTCTTGCCCGTGATGCGCCTGATAGGCGCTCGCCAGGATGTTGAAGCAGCCCTGGACGAGGGAGGGAGGCAGCACGACCTCCAGATCCGCGAGGCGCGCGTCGAGCTTGACCCGCACCGTCGGGGCCGCCGAGGGCGGGACTTGCCCGATCGAGAGCAGGTCGATCATCGGCGTCGGCACGGGCGGCGCCCACACGGCCTCGGCCAAGAGCTCGAGCAGATCGCGACCCCCTTCGAGATCCGGGAGCACCTGACCGAGCACCTGCTCGAGGGCCAGGCGGTTCTTCGCGATCATCGACTGGCTCGAGGCGCGCTCAAGGGCCGCCTCTACTTGCGCGAGGCGCTCGAGGACGAACGTCGTCACGTGCTCGACGGGCGCACTCGTCGGCAGCGTCGCGCGGAGGAGACGCTCCAGGGAGCGCACGGCCTCGGCGCAAGGCTGGCAGGCGGAGTGGACGTCAGGGATCGCGCGCTCGAGGCCTTTGGGGCCGACGCGCATGGAACGCACAAGCTGGTCGAGGTTCCGAAGGCTACCAAGTGTGTCCCGAAGCACCCCTCCTGCTTCGATGGCCTCGGGCACCCGAGCGACCGAGCTCCGCGAGGAGGGAGGGGAGCGGCTCGCCATGGGTATTTGTCAAATATAATGAGCCGTCAGGCTTGGTCTACTCCTGCGAAGAAGTAATCGCACTCGCGGGCGCCGTTTTCCTCGGAGTCGGAGCCGTGGACGGCATTTTCACCGACGCTGGAGCCCAACTCCTTCCGGATCGTCCCCGGCTCGGCGTTGGCGGGGTTCGTCGCCCCGATGACCGCGCGCCAATGGGCCACGGCGTTCTCTCGCTCCAGAGCCAGCAGCACGACGGGGCCGCGGCTCATGAAGTCGCACAGCTCGTCGAAGAACGGCTTGCCGCGGTGCACCGCGTAGAAGCCCTCCACGGCCTGGCGGCTCAAGCGCGCCTGGCGCATGGCCAGGACGCGAAATCCTTCGTCGAGGATGCGCTGCAGGACGACGCCCTGCTGACGCTTCTCGACCACGTCGGGCTTGATGATCGCTAGGGTTCGCTGAACGCTCATGATTCTGCCTCCCGGGCCGCGGCCCTTATGCCACACCTGCGTGGATTCTCAACGTTTTCCGGCACATCCCGGATTCCGATCGCGGAAGTGATTTCCTCGAGCGCGGGCGCCCGTACCATGCGCGCCATGCGCATCGAACGCGATCGGGTCGTCGGGCTCGAGTACAAGCTCGAGGACGATGACGGCAAAGTCATCGACACCAATCAGGGGGGCGAGCCCCTCTACTATCTGCACGGGCACGGGAACATCGTCCCGGGCCTCGAGCGAGCGCTCGAAGGCAAGGAGGTCGGCGCGTCCCTGGACGTGGTCGTCGAGCCCGCCGACGGCTACGGGGAGCCGGACCCGGAGCTCGTCTTCGAGATCCCGCGCTCCGAGCTCCCGGAAGGGCTGAATCCCCAGCGGGACATGAAGATCCAGATCCCCACGCCCGGGGGCCGGACGACCCGCGCGACCATCACCAAGGTGAAGCTGCGGACCGTGGTCGTCGACGCGAACCACGAGCTGGCGGGCCAGCGCCTCCATTTCTCCGTGCGCGCCCTGTCCGTGCGCAAGGCGAAGCCGGACGAGATCGCCCATGGGCACGCACACGCGCCCGGCCATCATCATCATTGACTCATCATTGGCTCACGGCGTCGCGCCGTGAGCTGCCCACGGGCCCTCTACCGTGAGGATCGAGGGTCCCGTGGCCGGTCGAGGCCGCGGAGGGCCTCCGCGTAGGGGTACTCCTCGACCATCGCGGGCCACTCTGCGGGCTTGTGCTCGTCGCAGAAGCGCCACGGAAAGGCGAGATCGTCTCGCTCGTCGTTCCAGGTGGCGGGGCGCGGGCAGTCGTGAGCGAACACTGCCTCCATCCCTTCGCCGCTGACCCAGGTCCCGAAGCAGCGGGGCAGCGCGTCGACCACCGCGCGGAGTCGTTCGTTCTCTCGCTCGAGATCTCGGACTCGTGCTTCGAGGTCGTCGGGGTGCGTCATGATCGGATCTCCTTGTGCGATGACTCGAGCTCGCGGCGGGGGCGCGTGGCACGTCCGGTGTGCCGCTCGGAGCGGACCAGGTAGATGGGCCGACGTTTGAGCTCGTCGTACATCTCGGCGAGGTAGACGGCGATGATGCCCACGCTGGCGAGGAGGAGCCCGCCGATGATCACCTGCAGGAGGATCACCGTGGTGAAGCCGGTCAGGGCGTCGCCGCGGATGTAGCGGTAGAGAGACCAGGCGCCGAGCGCGACGGAGAACAGGAGCACGCCGAAGCCCAAGAGGGCGATGAGCTTGAGGGGCAGCGCCGAGAACGCGAGCAGGTTGCGGATGGAGTAACGAACCAGGCCCAGGGTGCTCCACTTGCTCTCCCCCGCGGCGCGCTCGGCGACGGTGAACGGCACTTCGGCGGTGTCGAAGCCGACCCAGGCCACGAGGCCACGGAAGAAACGCGCCCGCTCAGGGCAGGCGAGCAGCGCGTCGACGACCTGACGATCGAGCAGCTTGAAGTCCGACGCTCCGTGGAAGCTCGAGCCGGCCGCGCCCCCCATCAACGTGTTGAAGACGCGGGCCATGAGCCGGTAGGTGAGGCTCTCCCGGGCGCGCTTCTCCTTGACCCCGCTCACGACGTGATACCCCTGATCCCAGAGCTCGAGCATGCGGGGGATCAGCTCCGGGGGATGTTGGAGATCCGCGTCCATGAGCAGCACGGCCTCGCCCCGCGCGCGCCCCAGGCCCGCTGCCAGGGCCGCCTCCTTGCCGAAGTTGCGGGAGAGCTCCACCACGCGTACGCGCGGATCGTCGTCGGCGAGCCCCCGGAGCAGTTCGGCGGTGGCGTCGGTGCTCCCATCGTCCACACAGATGAGCTCGAAGGAGCGACCACAGCTCTCGAGCTGAGCTTTCACGACGGACACGCTCTGCGTGACGACGTCCTGCTCGTCGTACATGGGCAGGACCACCGAGAGCTCGATGTTTTCCTCCGGTTCGGCCAGCACCGCCGCAGCCTATGGCCCGCGCCGCCCCCGGGCAACGGCGGCGCGCGAGAGCTGCAGGGCTCGCCGACGCGTGGCGGCTCAAAAACGCTTCGCGGCGCGGTGGAGCTGCCAGCGGGCGCCATCCCGGGCGCGCGACGTCACCCGGGAGCGGGCGCCCGCGTCTCTGCTCGCCGCGTCGATCGGGGTCACGGTCGCGCGCGGCGCAGACTGCGGCGCTGGGGCAGACTGCGGCGCTGGAGCAGACTGCGGCGCTGGAGCAGACTGCGGCGCTGGAGCACACTGCGGCGCTGGAGCAGACTGCGGCGCTGGAGCAGACTGCGGCGCCAGAGCAGAGCGCGGCTGCGGGCGCGCGCCCTCTCCCAGGGGCTTCGCCCGCAGAGTGCTCTCCCGCAGCGCGGTTTCGCGGAGGGCCGTCTCGCGAAGGGCCGTCTCGCGAAGGGACAGCACGGCGAGAGCCCCCTCCACCGCGGTCGTGGCGTCCACGCCATGACACAACGCAGGTGCGATCCCGAAGCGAGGCGCCTGGAGCCGACACAGCCAACCGGCACCGAGGGATTCGACGGAGACGTCTCCCGCGGTTCGTTCTCTCCATTCCTCGAGCGTGCGCCAAACGGTCTCGACGTCCTTCATGAGCACATCCTCCCCCTCTCGAGCTTTTCCCACGGAGGGCGCCACCGGGCGCCGCCCCATCGTCGGCACGCCGGAGGAGTTCGAGCCCCCCCGAACGTCTCATCCACACCCCTCGTGCGCCGATCGCGCACGCAGGACGCAGTGTAACCGAGGGCGTTCCGGGGCCCAACGGTTCTCCTCATATTCCGTTAGCTAAAGGAAATCAAGGGCGCTTCTTACGAGGCGCGCGTCCCTGTCTCGCTTGCGTCGAGCCTGGCGGTGCCGAGCCGTCTCCGCGTCGACGGCGTCCGGCGGCGGCGCCATCGCGCGCGGGTTCGTCTCCCGAAGCAGCAGCAGCCCGGGAGCCACCGCCTCGTGGTGCTGGGTCTCCGGACGCAGCGTCTCCAGACGCGGGGGGGGCCTCTCCGGCGCTCTCCGGAGGAGGCGAGGTCGTCGGCTTGCCAGGGCCCGCGGGCTTTTCGGAAGGCGATTGCCGGGAAGACGTGCGGGCGCGGACGTTGCGGGTCGCGACCTCCTGGCCCCGCCGGAGGAGGTTGTGCATTTGTGCAGCGTAGCCGCTCGCGATCAGCTGGCGCTCGGCGAGGTCGAACACGAGGAGCACGTCGCTCGAGTCCTGCACGGCGGGGCTCAACAGCGCCTCGTTGATGGCGTCCCGCGGATAACCTCGCTCCAGCAGGCGCTCTCGGGCGGCGCGCAGGTTGTCGAGGGGGAGGGAGCCCGACGAGGGATCGCGGGCGAGGGCGCCGGGGCCGCGGGACCTCGGCAGGCGTGGGGCCTTGGGCTTTGGTGAGGTGTTCGGGTCGGGCGCGCCGAGGACCTCCGGGTGCTCCGCGGCCCAGTCCCGGGCGGCCTGCTCCAGCCGATCGAGGGAGCCGTCGAAGTGAGCCGCAGCGATCTTGCGGAGCGCGTCGAGCCCGACACCCCGATGACCATCGCGGACGTTCACGACCCAAGCGCCCGACACGCCGAGGCGCGCCGCGACCTTCGTCGGCTCGGCGTTGTCCAGGCCGATCACGACGTGCCGCACGTAGGCCGTGATTGCGGGGTCGCGATGGGGCAGCGGCATCTTTCCGGGAGCGAGCCTGGCATGGCCTGTTAGCCGTGGCTACCAATCGAATGCCTATGGGCGGGCCCCAGCGCGCCGGCGCGCTGCTCGGGCGCCGGGGACGAGCGCTGGAATCGGCGGGAGATCGTGCCCGCGAGATGCCCAGCGACTGAGTCGAGCCGAGAGGTCCGGAGGGCGGACCCGTGACGGCGTGAGCCGTTCGCACCGCGACGGCGTGCCGCCGAGAGCGCGCCCGACGTCGCGGGCGCTTCGGGAGTCCTTGCCCGCTTGGCGTGCCCTCATGACGGTCCCTCTTGACGAGGTGGCCGTTTCGTTAGCTAATGGGGCAGGGTGAAGAGGCGCGGTGGAGCAGCAGCGAAGCTGGCTCGATTTCGGGCCCGACATGGCCTGTCCCTGCGAGAGGCGGCCCGGCTATTGGGGGTGTCGGCGCCCACGGTGCTCGACTGGGAGCGGCGACGGAAGGTGCCGTGCCACGCCTCGCGGCGAGCCATCCGGATCTGGACCCACGGTCACATCCGCGAGGAGGAGTGGGCGACCCCCGGAGAGCGCGCGCGGGAGGCGAAGACGGCGCTCGTCCGGCCGTTCCGGCCGCGGCGGGCGACGGGGTGATCCGAGGTCACTTTTCCCGGCGCGGGCGTGGCCGTCCTGATGCCGCGGCATCGGCGCAGGGTCGGTGCGATCGGGGAGGGACGTAGCGTGCGTGTGGTGGTAACCGGAGCAACGGGGAACGTGGGCACCAGCGTGCTGGATGCCCTGGCCATGGATCCGAACGTGACGGACATCGTCGGCATCGCTCGGCGCATGCCTGCGGTGAATTTCGACAAGACCCGCTTCGTCACCGCGGACGTCGGTCGGGACGACTTGACGCCCTACCTGGCGGGAGCCGATGCGGTCGTCCACCTGGCGTGGCGGATCCAGCCGGTGCGTGAGCCCGGCGAACTCGAGCGCACCAACGTGGAGGGTAGCCAGCGGGTCTTCGACGCGGCGGGGCGCGCGGGAGTGAAGACCCTCGTGTACGCCTCCTCGGTCGGGGTCTACTCCCCCGCGCCGAAGGAGCGCCGCCGGGATGAGTCCTGGTCCCGTGAGGGGATCGCGACTTCGCTCTACTCGCGACAGAAAGCCAGCGTCGAGCGCTTGCTCGATCGGTTCGAGCAGGACAACCGTCACATGCGCATCGTGCGCCTGCGCCCCGCGCTGACGTTCAAGCGCGAAGCCGCGTCGGGGATCCGGCGCTTGTTTTTGGGCCCGCTGCTGCCGGGGTGGGCGATGCGACCGAAGCTGATCCGCTTCGTGCCGGACAATCCGAACCTGCGGTTCCAGGCGGTGCACTCCGCGGACGTCGCGGAAGCTTACCGACTGGCGATCATGAAGGACGTCCACGGGGCGTTCAACATCGCCGCCGAGCCCGTGCTCGACTCGGAGACCCTGGCGCGCACCTTCGACTCGCAGCTCGTGAAGATGTCTCATCGCACCCTGCGCGCCGCGGCGGACCTCACCCATCGACTTCACCTCCAGCCAGCGGATCCGGGGTGGATCGACATGGCGTTCCAGGCGCCGCTGCAGGACTGCTCGAAGGCGAGCCGTGAGCTGGACTGGAGCCCGCGCCGGACGTCCATCCAGGCGCTCCTCGAGCTCCTCGACGGGCTGCGGGAGCGGGCCAGCGCCGGGACCCCGCCGCTGTCGCCCTACGGCCGGGCGGAGAGGAACACCCGCGCCCGCGCGGGGCTGTAGGCGGCCTATCGCCGATCCGGGGGGCGCTCCGGGCCGGCGGCGCCCGAGCCCGGCCGGGCTCGGGCGCGGGGTGGGCCATCTCCGATACCTTCTCGGCGCGCCGCCTTTGCCGTGGACGCCCGTGGCTGGCCCGCGGGAGCGGCCGGGCAGGGGCGTGGAGGGTCGAGAAAGACCCAGGATCGAGCAGCGTTTCCCCTGCCGTCGCCGATGAGCGACACTAGACGGCCGAATGCGGACCGAGGCCGGAGTGTGCGGATGACCCTGGAGGAGGCGTCGAAGGGGAGGGTGCTCCTGGTGGACGACGATCCTGCGCTGTTGCAGGCGCAGGCGCGCCACCTGCGCCGGGCGGGGTTCGACGTGGAGATTTGTGAGCGGGGCGAGCACGCCCTGGAGCGCTTCCGATCGCGGACCTCGGAGCGCACGCCCTTCGAGGCGGTGGTGACGGACATCGCCATGCCCGGCATGGACGGCACGCACCTCTTGAGGGCGGTGCGCGGTGTGGATCGGGACGTGCCCGTCATCCTGATGACGGGAGCTCCGTCGATCGAGAGCGCGGCGGACGCCGTCGACTACGGGGCGCTCAAGTATCTTCTGAAGCCCATCCACGCGGACGAGCTGGTGGGCGCCGTGCAGCACGCCGTTCGTTTGCATCGGCTGGGCCGGGCGAAGCGTCAGACCTTGGCGGAGCTCGGCAACCACGCGGGGGAGGCGGGAGATCGCGCTTCCCTCGAGGCGAGCTTCGAGCGAGCGCTGGAGTCCTTGTGGATGGCCTTCCAGCCGATCCTCGACGTGAGCACCCGCTCCCTGTTCGGCTACGAGGCCCTCTTGCGCAGCAAGGAGCCGACGCTGCCGCACCCCGGCGCGGTGCTCGACGCCGCCGAGCGCCTCGGACGTCTCCAGGAGCTCGGCAGGACGATCCGCGCTCGCGCCATCGCCGCGCTGTCCTCCGCCCCGGGAGCGTGGCGCTTGTTTCTCAATCTTCATCCCGGCGACTTGCTGGATTCCGCGCTGTTCGAGCTGTTCGAGGGGAGCCCGGAGATCGCCCGACGCTGCGTGCTCGAGGTGACGGAGCGCGCGTCCCTCGACCGGGTCCCCGACGCGCGAGAGCGGGTCGCGAGCTTGCGACGCTCCGGGTGCAGCATCGCGATCGACGATCTGGGGGCGGGGTACGCGGGGCTCTCCAGCTTCGTCCAGCTCGAGCCGGATCTGGTGAAGCTGGACATGTCCCTGGTGCGGGACGCGGACAAGAGCGCGGTGAAGCAGCGGCTGATCCGCAGCCTCACGAGCGTGTGTCAGGACATGGGACTCTCGGTCGTCGCCGAGGGCATCGAGACCGTGGAGGAGCGCGACGTCGTGACGGCGCTCGGCTGCGACCTGCTGCAGGGGTACCACATCGGCCGCCCCAGCCCGCCGTTCATCGCGCCCACCTGGTAGCGCCGCGTCAGCGCTGCCCGGCGACCTGGACGTCTTCGTGGAGCACGCGGCGGACGTAGAGGAGCTGCACGCCCACCACGACCGTGATCAGGAGCGGTGTCGCCAGCAACACGCCGATGAAGCCCACCCAGACCACGCTCACCACCTGGGCCAGGATGATCAACGCCGGCGGCAGGCTGACGGTGCGCGCCTCGATGAGCGGCTCCGCCAGGTAGCTCTCGACGAACTGGACGCTGATGTAGAGGATCGACACGTAGAGCGCCACCTTCGGCCCGACCAGCAGGGACACGGTCACGATGGGGACGTAGGCGAGCAGGGGGCCGACGTAGGGGATGAAGTTCAGGATGCCCGCGAGGACCGCCAGCGGGAGCTTCAAGGGGATGTCGAGGATCCAGAGCCCGATGCCGAAGAGGACGCCGATGAAGAGCATCAGGAGCACGCGGGCCACGAGCCACCAGCGCAGGGCCCGAGCGATGGCCGCGAGCACCCGTCGCCCGCCCGCGCGCCGATCCTCGGGGAGGAGCAACAGCGCGCCTTCGGTGTAGCGGCGCGGGCTGGCAGCGAAGAAGCAGCCGACGAAGATGGTGATCAGCAGGTTGGCGACGACGCTGAACCCGCTGAGGACGGCCCCTTGAGTGCGCCGCACGAGCTCACCCACCGGTGGCGTCACCGACTCGGCGCTGGGCACCAGCCGCATCAGTGAGCGGAAGGGCTCGTTGCCGCGGAGCCAGCTCTGGGCGCTCTCGAGCCCCAGCTGCACCTGCTCCTGGAGGTGCTCGAACTGCTCCGCCACCTGCGGCCCCACCCACGCGCCGACGCCGGTCCAGAACCCGAGCAGGGCGAGGATCACGAGGATCAGCGCGATCGTGCGGGGCAGGCGGAGCCTCCGCTGGAGGAGCACCGTGGGAGCGTCCAGCGCGATGGCGATGAGGGCGGCCGAGAACCAGATGACGAACAGCTCGACGAGCAGGAAGAACAGCAGGTACACGCCGGCGACGACCGCGAGGGTCGTCAGGAGCGCGGTGACGAGCGTCCGGGGGTTCATGGGGATCTTGGCGCGCGCGAGTGCGCCAAGATCGAGACGGCTGCGGAGCTGGCCGGGTTTACGGGGAGCCGGAAAGCCGAACGGCTCGCCCCCGGGGGAGCGAGCCGTTCGTACCGCAGGGGTCGATGCCCCGTGTGCGCTCTCTCAGAGCAGGCTCTTGAGAGTGGCGCCCATCTCAGCGGGGGTCGGCGCGACCTTGACGCCCGCCTCTTGCAGCGCCGCGATCTTCTCCTTCGCGGTGCCCTTGCCTCCGCTGATGATGGCGCCGGCGTGGCCCATGCGCTTCCCAGGGGGAGCGGTGACGCCGGCGATGAAGCCCGCCACGGGCTTCTTCATGTGCTTCTTGATCCAGGCGGCGGCGCTCTCTTCGGCGTTGCCTCCAATCTCGCCCATCATGATGACGGCGTCCGTGTCCGGATCGTCGTTGAAGAGCTTCAGGCAATCGATGAAGTCGAGGCCCGCCACCGGATCGCCGCCGATGCCGATGCAGGTGGACTGCCCCAGCCCCAGCGCCGTCAGCTGCCCGACCGCCTCGTAGGTGAGGGTGCCGCTCTTGGACACCACTCCGATGCGCCCCGGCATGTGGATGTGCCCCGGCATGATCCCGATCTTGCACGCGCCCGGGGTGATGATGCCCGGGCAGTTCGGGCCGATGAGCTTCGCCCGCGAGGTCTCGAGGGCGCGGCGCACCTTGATCATGTCCATCACCGGGATGCCTTCGGTGATGGCCACCACGAGCTCACACCCTGCGTCGATGGCCTCGAGGATCGCGTCCGCGGCGCCCAACGGGGGCACGAAGATGCAGCTCGTGTTGGCGCCCGTCTGGGTCACCGCCTCGGAGACCGTGTCGAAGACGGGGACCTTGACGGGGCCCTGGGGCCCGGTGGCCTCGAAGACTTCGCCGCCCCGGTTGGGGGTGCAGCCCGCGACGACCTGGGTGCCGTAGGCGATGCACTGGGCGGCGTGGAAGGAGCCGGCGGAGCCGGTGATGCCCTGGAAGACGACTCGCGTGTCTTTTCCGACGAGAACTGACATGTCTCTGCTTCTTTCCTTGTGCGTCTTCGAGGCGACTCAGCTGACGGCGGCCACGATGGCCTTGGCGCCGTCGGCCATGGTCGTCGCCGGCTGGATGGCGAGGCCGCTGGACTCGAGGATCTGCTTCCCCTTCTCGACGTTCGTGCCCTCGAGGCGCACCACCAGCGGCACGGTCAGCCCGAGCTCCTTGGTCGCCGCCACGATGCCCTCGGCGATCACGTCGCACTTCATGATGCCGCCGAAGATGTTGACGAAGATGCCCTTCACCTTGTCGCTCGACAGGATCATCTTGAAGGCCTTGGTGACCTGGTCCTTGTTGGCGCCGCCACCGACGTCCAAGAAGTTCGCCGGCTCACCGCCGTAGTGCTTGATGATGTCCATCGTGCTCATGGCGAGACCGGCGCCGTTCACGAGGCAGCCGATATTGCCGTCCAGCGAGACGTAGCTCAGGCCCACTGCCTTGGCCTCGAGCTCGACGGGATCCTCTTCGTCGCGGTCCATGAGCTCGGCCCACTCGGGGTGGCGGCCCTCGGCGTTGTCGTCGAAGTTGACCTTCGCGTCGAGCGCGACGACCCTGCCGTCGCCCGTGATGACCAGCGGGTTGATCTCGCAGAGGGAGCAGTCCTCCTTCTCGAAGGCCTTCCCCAGCGCCATCACGGTCTTCACGAACTGCGCCACGGTGCCCTTGGGATCGGGCGAGCCCTTCCCCACCTGGAGCCCGTAGGCGAGCTTGCGCGCCTGGAAGGGGGCGAGGCCGAGGAGCGGGTCGATGTGCTCCGTGAGGATCTTCTCCGGCTGCTTCTCGGCGACCTCCTCGATCTCCACGCCGCCTTCCGTGGACGCCATCAACGCCACACGGCGCCGCTCGCGGTCCACGACCATGCCCACGTAGAGCTCTCGCTTGATGTCGAGGCCCTGCTCGACGTAGAGGCGGCGCACCTTCTGCCCCTCGGGACCCGTCTGGTGGGTCACGAGCTGCATGCCGAGCATCTTCGCCGCCGTCTCCTTCACGGCGGCAGCGCCCTTCACCACCTTGACGCCGCCACCTTTGCCGCGGCCGCCCGCGTGGATCTGCGCCTTCACGACGCACACCTCGCTGCCCGTCGCGGCAATGAGCTCCTTCGCCGCCGCCTCGGCCTCGTCCGCGCTGAAGGCTGCGACGCCCTTCGGGATCGGGATGCCGTACTTGGCGAGGATTTGTTTGCCCTGGTACTCGTGGATCTTCATCGTCCGTTCCTCGGGTGGGCTGGGATCAGCCCTTGGCCTTCACCACGTCGACCACGGCCTGGACGCTGGCGGCGCTCTTCTCGAGCATCTTCTTCTCGTCGTCGTTGAGCGGGATCTCCACGATCTGCTCGATGCCGCCCCCGCCGATCACGACGGGCACGCCCATGAAGAAGTCGCGATAGCCGTACTGTCCGTCGAGGTAGGCCGCCGCCGGGAGCAGGCGCTTCTCGTCGTTCAGGTAGGCCTCGGCCATGACGATCGCGCTGGCCGCGGGTGCGTAGTAGGCGCTCGTGCCCATCAGCTTCACGATCTCGCCGCCGCCGGTGCGCGTGCGGGCCACGATGGCGTCGAGCCGCTCCTGGGAGATGAACTGGCTCACGGGCACACCGTTCACGGTGCACTGAGAGAGCACCGGCACCATGTCGTCGCCGTGGCCGCCGAGGACCATCGTGCGCACGTCCTTGACGCTCACGCCGGCCTCACGGGCCAGGAACAGGGCGAAGCGCGCGCTGTCGAGCACGCCGGCCATCCCCGCGACCATCTCCTTCTTGAAGCCGGTGCGGCGCTGGTACTCGTAGACCATCGCGTCCAGCGGGTTGGAGATGATGATCGAGAACGCCTCCGGGCAGTACTTCTTCGCGTTCTCCGCGACGTTCTGGATGATCGGCAGGTTGATGCCGACGAGATCGTCGCGAGACTGGCCGGGCTTGCGCGGCACGCCCGCCGTGATGATGAGCACGTCGGCGCCCGCGAGGTCCTCCCAGTTGGAGCTCCCGCGCACGGACGAGTCCGCGCCCAGGAGGGTGCTCGTCTGCTCCAGGTCGAGCGCCTTGCCCTTCGCGAAGTCCTCCTTCGCGGGGATGTCGAACAGCACGACGTCGCCGAGCTGCCGAGCCATGGCGAGGTTCGCGAGCTCGCCACCGATGTTGCCTGCGCCGATCAGCCCAATCTTTCTGCGTTTCATGTTCTCGGGTCCAGTGTTTGTGGGGAATGAGAAGCCGCTGCGGGAGAGGAGAGCGCCGCCCTGAGCCGCGGCGCTCTCCCTGGGATCACATGTTGTCGATGATGGCCTGGCCGAACTCGGAGCACTTCACCTCCGTGGCTCCGTCCATCAGCCGCGCGAAGTCGTAGGTGACGGTCTTCTTGCCGATCGCGCCGTCCATGCCCCGGATCACGAGATCCGCGGCCTCGTTCCAGCCGAGGTGACGCAGCATCATCTCGCCGCTCAGAGTCACCGAGCCCGGGTTGACCTTGTCGAGGCCGGCGTACTTCGGCGCCGTCCCGTGGGTCGCCTCGAAGATCGCGTGGCCGGTGGCGTAGTTGATGTTGCCGCCGGGGGCGATGCCGATGCCGCCGACCTGCGCCGCGAGGGCGTCGGAGAGGTAGTCCCCGTTGAGGTTCATGGTGGCGATGACGTCGAACTCCTGGGGCCGCGTGAGCACCTGCTGGAGCGTGATGTCCGCGATCGAGTCGCGGATCTTGAGCAGCTGCTTCCACTTGCCGCCGCCGTGGGTGGGGATGAGCTCCAGGGCCCGCTTCACCTCCGCCTGGATCTCCGCCTGGGTCTCGGCGGGCGCCATGTCGTAGCCGGGCTCGATCATCTTGGCGTTGGCCTCGACGGACAGGCCGGGGTTCGCCTCGGCGTTGCCGATGATCCACGACTCCCGCTCCGTCACGATCTGGGCGCGGAACTCGCGCTGCGCCAGGGCGTAGCCCCAGTCGCGGAAGGCGCCCTCCGTGAACTTCATGATGTTGCCCTTGTGGACGAGGGTCACGCTCTTGCGTCCCTCCTTGAGGGCATACTGGATGGCCGCGCGCACCAGCCGCTCGGTGCCTTCGCGAGAGACGGGCTTGATGCCGATGCCGGAGCTCTCGGGGAAGCGGATCTTCTTCACTCCCATCTGGTTCTGCAGGAAGTCGAGCACCTTCTTCACCTCGGGGGTGCCCTCCTGCCACTCGACGCCCGCGTAGATGTCCTCCGTGTTCTCGCGGAAGATGACCATGTCCACGTCGCCGGGGCGGCGTACGGGGCTCGGCACGTTCGTGAACCAGCGCACCGGACGCAGGCAGACGTAGAGGTCGAGCTGCTGACGCAGCGCCACGTTCAGGGAGCGGATGCCCTTGCCGACGGGGGTCGTGAGCGGCCCCTTGATGCCGACGAGGTACTTCCGATAGGCCTCGACCGTCTCGTCGGGCAGCCAGGTGTCGAACTTCGTCTTCGCCTTCTCACCCGCGTAGACCTCGTACCAGGCGAGCTTGCGCTTGCCGCCGTAGGCCTTGTTCACGGCGGCGTCGAGGACCGCGCTCGAGGCTCGCCAGATGTCCGGGCCCGTGCCGTCCCCCTCGATGAACGGGATGATCGGCTGATCGGGCACCTCGAGCGTGCCCGAGGAAGACATGGTAATGGGGTCGCCGTGCTGGGGGGGATCGAACTTCGTCATCGAAACCTACTGCTGGTGCGTTCCATCGTGGGCGCCTCGGCGGTGGCTCGCGGTAGTGACGGGTGCTGGTGTCGCGAAGAGGCGCGCCACGCCGAGGCAGGATAGTCGTGTGGGCACTTAGGGCCCGTTCGGCCGAGTAGACCATCGGGGCGCCGAGGGCAACCGGATCGCAAGGGGCCTCAACCGGGCCAGTTTCGTCGGTTCCGGCCCCGAGCGACGGGGCGAGTGCTCGTCCCCATCAGGATGGCGATGCCCTGCGTTTGTCTGTTGTTCTCGAGCACGATGCGCAAAATCATTGTGAGCGGGACGGAGAGCAGCATGCCCAGGGGGCCCCAGAGCCAGCCCCAGAACACGAGGGAGACGAAGACGATCAGCGGGCTGAGGCCCATCTGACGACCCATGAGCCGAGGCTCCAACAGGTTGCCGATCACCGTGTTGACGGCGATGAACATGAGCAGCACACCGATGGTGGTGGCCCACCCGAACTGGACCAGGGCGAGGAGCACGGGCGGTACGGCGGCGATGATCGAGCCGATGTTCGGGATGAAGTTCAGCAAGAAGGCGAGCAGCCCCCAGAGGATCGGGAAATCGACCCCGAAGGCCGCCAGGGAGGCGCCGACGAGCGCGCCGGTGGCGAGGCTCACGTAGGTCTTCAGGACGACGTAGTTCTTGACCTGGCGCACCACGTCGATCGCGTGGCTGAGGTCGGCGTCGGGGTTGCCGAGGGCGCGTCGCAGTTTGTCCGGGAGCTCCGTCACCTCGAGCAGCAAGAACACCGTGGTCAGCAGCACGAGGAACAGGTTCGAGAGGAGATCGGCGATCTCCGCCAGGGTGCGCCCCGCGAGGTTCAGGGCTGCACCCGGGTTCACGAGCTCGCGGAGCTCGGCGCCCGTGACGACGAAGCCGGCGTCGATCAGGTACTGGGAGACCCCCGACAGCATCCGGTTGAGGCTGGCCTCGTAGCTGGGGGCGGTGGCGAGGAACCGATTGATCGAGCTGCCGACGAACCCCGTGACCCCGCCGATGACCAGCAGCATGGCGAGCACCAGCAGCGGGATCGACACGCTCGGCGGGACCCGGCGCGTCTTGAGGCGCAGGACGACCGGCGCCGTCAGCGCCGCCAAGAAGCCGGACGCTACCAGGGGCAGGAGCACCGGGCGCGCCACCCGCAGGGCGGCGATGACGATCACCAACGCCGCGGTGGTGAGCAGGTACTCCTGGACCTTCCCGATGAGGCGAGGCCGCCGGCTCTCGGGGAAGAGGGAGGGGAGGGGGCTGGGGGGAGGAAAGGACGGCGCTGACGGCGCGGAGGAGGGCGGCGGAGGGACGGAAGCGGGCGGCGGCGTGGAGGCGTTCACTTCTTCACATGGCAGTCGAAGCAGCCGAACCCCTGACCCGTCTCCGGATCGTAGGGGCGCTCACCCATGAGCCGCGCCATCTCTGGCACGACCACTTCGCTCATGAAGGTCATCACCTCGGGGAGCTCGGCTCGGTGTGCTGCGAACCCGTCGCTGGGATCGAGCGCCGGCAGATCCGGCGCGGGCATGCGGAAGTGACCCTGGCGCGCGCCGGCGCCGTGGCACGTCGCGCAGTTCATGTCCGCGTAGCGCGTGGGGTTCGCTTCTTGGAACAACTCAGCCATGCGCGGCATGACGACCTTCTTCATGTAGTCGAGGCGCTCGCCCTGCTTCATCTCGGAGAAGGGCTTCGGGGTGGGAGCTTCCCCCGTCGCCGGAGGAGGCGCCTGACCGCCGCCGCAAGCCCACAGCGTCAGCGCGACGAGAAATGGAGCCGCGAGGTGCTCAGGACGACTGGATCGGGGAAGGCAGCTGGGCATAGGGGCCGAACTCCGTGGCCAGGTGACGCACGACCTGGTGGCCGCGGGGCGTCTGAGGCCGGTAGGTGTCGGGGTGGATGGGGGGATCCGGAGGGGAGGGGACGGGAGGCCCCAGGCCGAGGATGGCGTCGAGCGCCGCGACCACCTCGTCCATGCTCGAGAAGCGATTCTCCCGGTGCTTCCGGGTGGCTCGCAGGATGATGGCCTCCAGGCGAGGATCGAGATCCTCCACGAGCCAGGAGGGAGGGGGCAGGGGAGAGAAGAGCTGGTGGAGCAAGAGCTCCTTGGGGCTCTTGCCCTCGAAGGGCAAGTGGCCCGCGAACATCCGGAACATCACGACGCCCAGGCCGTAGATGTCCGCGCGGGCGTCGACGGGCTCGACCAGGATCTGCTCCGGCGCCATGTACTGCGCGGTGCCGAGCACGCTCGTCGAGTCCGCGGAGTCGCGCTCGTCCTCGAAGCGCGCCATCCCGAAGTCGAGGACCTTGAGGCTGACCGGACCCTCGGGGGCGCCGACCAGGAAGAGGTTGTCGGGTTTGACGTCCCGATGCACCACGCCCGCCGCATGGACCGCCGCGAGGGCGGAGGCGGCCTGGCGCACGAGGACCAGGCCCTGCTCGATGCTCACGGTGCCCTCGCGGCGCAGATAGTCGCCGAGGGACTCTCCGCGCAGGGCCTCGAGGATGATGAAGGGGGGCTCGTCGGCGGGGGACGGATCGCCCGACGCCGACTCCGCGCCGGGCTCGCTGCCGAGATCGGCGACGGGATGAGCGCTGGTCCGCTCGCTGCGGGGATCCTCGACGCTGAGCACGCGGACGACCCCCGGGTGCTGGATGGCTCGGGTGGCGTGCCCTTCCTTGACGAAGCGCTCCCGCAGCTCCGGGTGGGAGGCCACCTCCGGGCGGATCTGCTTGACCACCACCAGGGTGTCCTCGACGTAGTCCTGGGCCAGGAACACGTCGGCCGTACCGCCGCGCGCCAAGAATCCTTCGATACAGTAGCGTCCGCTCAGCACCTGCCCCGCGCGCTCCGTGGGGCGCAGACGGAACGCCGAGCGCTCCGTGGATCGGCGCACGCCGGAGCGCAGCTCCGCGGGTGGACAAGGCGTCGGAGGACAGGGGGGCGGAGACTCGACGGCTGCAGGCAGCCCGACGCCAGAGAGGTCCAGGGCGGACCCCGTGTTCCGGGCGGGGGTGGCGCGGCTCATGGGCACGACACGACATACCATCGGCTTCAGGAAGTGCCCAACTGATCGGCCGTGCGCCCCCGATTCCGGGCTGGGCCGAATCCCCTGCCACGAGACGAGCCTGGTCCCCCGCGCCCTGCCCCGGCGCGTCTGCCGGCCCGGGCGGGCGTCAGGGCTTTACGAGCGCCCCGAGCGGACGCTACCCATCGGCCAGGTCCCTTTCCGAAGTGACCGGCTCCGTCGTCCGGGATAGGGTGGCGGCGGTTCGAGCTGGGACCCAGGAGAAATATTGCATGCGCAGAGTAGTCGTGACTGGAGTGGGTGCTGTATCCCCGTGTGGCAAAGACGTTGCCAGCACCTGGAGCGCCGTCGTCTCGGGGCGGAGCGGGATCGCTCCGATCACCCGGTTCGATCCCAGTGACTACGCGGTCCGCATCGCAGGGGAGGTGAAGGATTTCGATCCGACCGCGTACGTGGAGAAGAAGAAGGTCCGGGAGTCGGACATCTTCATCCACTTCGCCATCGCTGCGGCGGACGAGGCCCTGAAGGCGTCCGGGTTCGAGCCCACGGAGGAGCAGCGTGAGAAGGTGGGCACCATCGTGGGGGTCGGGCTCGGTGGTTTGCCGCTCATCGAGCAGATGGTGCGCACGATGGTGGAGAAGGGGCCCAAGCGGGTCTCGCCGTACTTCATTCCTGCGACCATCTCGAACCTCGCGCCGGGCCAGCTGAGCATGCGCTACGGCTTCAAGGGCTCGAGCTACACCACGACGAGCGCGTGCGCGTCGGGCAGCCACGCCATCGGGGAGGCGACCCGCGCCATTCGCCTCGGTGAGCTGGACGCGTGCCTCGCGGGGGGCGCGGAGGGCACCATCACCGGCTTGTGTGTGGCGGGCTTCTCCCAGATGCGCGCCCTGTCGTCGCGAAACGACGAGCCCGAAAAGGCGAGCCGCCCCTGGGATCAGGATCGAGATGGCTTCGTCATCGCCGAAGGCTCTGGCATGTTGATGCTCGAGGAGTTCGAGGCCGCGAAGAAGCGCGGCGCGCCGATCCTCGCCGAGGTCGTCGGCTACGGGAGCACCGCGGACGCCTACCACATGACCTCTCCGGCGCCCGAGGGAGAGGGCGCGCAGCGCGCGATGCAGATGGCGCTGCGCGGCGCCGCGCTGAACGCCGAGGAGATCGGTTACGTGAACGCTCACGCGACGTCGACGGGCGTCGGCGACGTCAACGAGCTGCTCGCCATCCGTAAGGTGTTCGGGGCCGTCGCGGCGGCGCTCCCCGTCTCGAGCACGAAGTCGATGACGGGGCACCTGCTCGGGGCGGCGGGAGCCCTGGAGAGCGTGCTGTCGATCCTCGCGCTGAACCGGGGTGTCCTCCCGCCCACGATCAACCTCGACGCCCCCATCCAGGAGGCGGAGGGGCTCGACCTGATCCCGCACACCGCCCGCGAGAAGCGCGTGGACGTCGTGATGAACAACTCCTTCGGCTTCGGCGGCACCAACACGGCGCTGATCTTCCGCAGGGTCTGACGGCGGCTCGCGGCGCCCCGCGGACGCGGGGCGCCCGCCGTGGCTGGCCACGGAAGCCCGAGCATCGAGTCCACCAGCGGCGGTCTTCGAGCAGCCAGCGGTCAAGCCAGCGGGCCCTCGAACGACGTCGGCCCGGCGTCGCGAGCGCCGCGCCACGGAGGCTCGTCCCGAACGTTCTCGAGGACCTCAGTCGGGCTGTACGCCGTAGAACACGAAGCGCCAGCCGAGGCCGACGACGTGCGCCGACAGGGTCTGGCTGAACTGGTGGGAGTAGGTGAGGCTCGGCCCCGTCGAGAAGTGCCAGAAGCGCAGGGGCTCGAAGAAGACCGTGCCGCCGAAGTAGGCGAGGCTGCCGCCCTCCGCCTCCGTCTCGTCTCCGCGCATCGTCACGCCGAAGCCGGTGCCGACGTCGAGGGCCACGCCCAGATCGCGGTACAGGCCGCCCAGGGCGAAGGCGGGGAACGCCTCGAGGTGGAGGACGAAGGCGCTGACCAGGCCCGCGGGCTCCTGGCTGAACGTCGCGGCGCTGCTGATGCCGATGCCGGCGGTGAACCAGTCGCGGAGCGCCCCACCGAGCCACAGGCCGCTCGCTTGACCGAACTCCGCGCCCGTGGAGCTCCGATACTCCGGCACGCCGATGGCGGAGACGCGGTTCGGGTAGCCGCTGACGCTCACCAGGCCGAAATGCTGCACCGCCCCTATCGTGAACCCATCCCGTCGCTGGGCGGGCGGCGGCTGGTAGCTGACCGTGTTGCCGTCGTTGTTCGCGAGGGAAGACTCCGCGGCGGCCTCGCGCGGGGCGGCGAAGAGCACGACGCCCGCGAGGGCAGCGGCGACGGGCGCCCTCGATGAGGAGCCCTGGCAGAGGAGTCCCAGGCGCGACCTGGACCGGGTCATGGTGCTTTCGCTAACACGCCGAGGGACGAAAGAGAACGGGGGGAGCGTGATCGTTCGGCGGCCCCGCCCGGCGTAGTGTCCGGCGACGAGCCCGCTCCTGGTGCCACGGTAGGTCAACGGCGCAGCGTGGGCGCGAGCAGGGCGGGGAGCTCCGCCATGGAGGTGAACGTCACCGCTCCGGCCGCCGCCAGCTCCTCGGGGGACTCCTCGCGGGCGAAGCCGAAGACCCGCATCCCGGCGGCCACGGCACCCTGGACGCCCGGGAGGCTGTCCTCGACCACGGCGCAGGCCCCTGGGTCGACGCCGAGGGAGCGCGCCGCGTGGAGGAACAGGTCCGGCGCGGGTTTCCCCCGGGCCACCTCCGTCGCGCTGAACAGGCGCTCGCGGAAGTGCTCGAGGAGGCCCGTGAGGCCGAGGGTCAAGCGCATCTTCTCGTGGCTCCCGCTGGAGGCCACGCAGGAGGGCACCTGCAGGGTCTCGAGCACGTCCGCCACCCCGGGCACCGGCCGCAGCTCCGCCTCGAACACCGCGTAGGTGCGGGCCTGCAGGCGCACGAGGAAATCGTCGGGGATCGGACCGCCCAGATCGCCCTCGATGAGGCGCACGCAGTCGGCGAGGCTGCGCCCCTTGAAGCGCCGGGTCACGTCGTCGACCGCGCCCGGGAGACCGAGCTCGCGGATGGCCTCCGCGAGCACCTGGTTGGCGAGGGGCTCGCTGTCCACGAGGACACCGTCGCAGTCGAAGATCACGAGCTCGGCGGGGGAGGCGCTCACCCTCCGGTGCTACCAGGGAACGAGCGCCGGGGGGAGGGTGGGGGGAGGAGCTCACGAGGCGGGGACCGTGCTAGACCGGCGCCATGGAACGAGCGGGTTTCCCGGCGGACCGTCGCCGCGGCCCTCGGTGGCGAGCGGGCGACGCGTCGCAGCGCCACGGGATGGACCGCCGCGCCGCGGTCGTGTTGCTGGGGACGGGTGCAGTGATGAGCGCAGTCATGGGTTGCAAAGGGCCGAGCGGGCTGAAGTGGGCGGAGTCCAGCGCTCCGCGGGTGCGGGTGAATCAAGTCGGCTATCTCCCCCGGGGGCCCAAGTCGGCGACCCTGGTCCTGGAGTCGCCGCAGCCCGTCCCCTTCGAGCTCCGGGACGAGGGCGGGCGCGTCCTCTTCTCGGGGACGAGCCAGCCGCGAGGCTTGGATCGCGCCTCGGGGGATCGTGTGCACCTCCTCGACTTCAGCGCTCATCGGGCGACGGGGACGAAGCTGCGGCTGCGGGCGGGCGACGCGGAGAGCTTCCCCTTCGACGTACGGCCGGATCTCTACGCGCAGTTGAAGCTCGACGCCCTCAAATACTTCTATCACAACAGGAGCGGCATCGACGTGGTCCGTCCCTTCGTGGACGACGACCTCTGGGCGCGTCAGGCCGGGCACCTCAGCGATCGCGCCGTGCCCTGCTGGGGGCGGTCCTGCGACTACGTGCTCGACGTGAGCGGCGGCTGGTACGACGCCGGGGACTACGGCAAGTACGTGGTGAACGGTGGCATCAGCGCCTGGACGCTCCAGGCCCTCTTCGAGCGCAGCGTGCACGTCGGGCCGGGGCAGGATCCCTTCGGTGACGGCCCCCTCCGCATCCCCGAGAGCGGCAACGGCATCCCGGATCTGCTCGACGAAGCCCGCTGGGAGGTGGAGTTCCTGCTCAAGATGCAGGTGCCCGCCGGGCAGCCCTTCGCCGGCATGGCCCACCACAAGATCCACGACCACGAGTGGAGCGGGCTCGGCATCGAGCCCGCCCCGCACGCGACCAATCGCGGGCTACACCCGCCGAGCACCGCCGCGACCCTGAACCTGGCCGCGGTGGCGGCGCAAGCGGCCCGCATCTGGAAGGAGCTCGATCCTGGGTTCTCGCAGCGCTGCCTCGACGCCGCGCTGCGCGCTTGGGCCGCGGCGCGGCGGCACCCCGACAAGCTGGCTCCCCGGAGCGACGACAAGGGGGGCGGCGCCTACTCGGACGAGCGCGTCGAGGACGAGTTCTTCTGGGCCGCAGCGGAGCTGTACGTGACTCGTCAGGATCCGGCGCTGCTCGAGTACCTGTTGGCGCACCCGGACGGCAAGCGCTTCCCCACCCGCCTCGGCGAAGACGGGGATGGGCTCACGAGCTCCATGACGTGGCAATCCACCGCGGCCCTCGGCTGGATCTCCTTGGCGGTCGTGCCGAGCGCCCTGCCCGAGGAGGTGCGGCAGCGCCTCCGCGACGGCATCGTCGCCGCGGGCGACTTTTACCTGGAGGTGATGCAGCAGGAGGGCTACCGCGTGCCTCTCGGGTTGGGCGAGAGCGGCAAGTACCCGTGGGGCTCCAACTCGTTCCTCCTGAACAACGCGCTCGTGATGAGCCTGGCCTACGACTTCACCAAGGACGCGAAGTACGCGGCGGGGGTGGCGGAGGCGATGGACTACCTCCTCGGGCGCAACCCCTTGGTGCAGAGCTACGTGAGCGGCTACGGCTCGGTGCCCCTCCGGCACCCTCACCATCGCTTCTGGGCGGAGGGCTACCGCAGCGGCTTTCCACCTCCGCCGCCGGGGGCCGTCTCGGGGGGGCCCAACTCCAGCTTGCAGGACCCGCAGAGCCGCAGGTCCGGGCTCACTCGTGACCTGCCGCCCCAGAAGTGCTTCGTCGACCACATCGAGGCCTGGAGCGTCAACGAGGTGGCCATCAACTGGAACGCCCCGCTGACGTGGGTGACGGCGTTCCTGGACGAGTGGCGCGGCGGCTGACGGCGCGCCGTCTCGACCCGCACCGACGGCGCGCCATCTCGGCGGCGGGGGCCGGCACCAGGCCGGGCCCCCGGGCGCCGAGGCTCACTCGAGGATCTTGAAGTCGACCCGGCGGTTCTTGGCGCGCCCTTCCTCGGTGTCGTTGGTGGTCTTCGGCCTGTCTGGACCAAAGCCGTCCGACTCGAGGCGGCTCGCCTTGATGCCCTTGGAGATGAGGTAGTTCATCACCGAGGCCGCGCGATCCTTGCTGAGCTGCATGTTCATGGCGTGACCACCGCGGTTGTCGGTGTGGCCATGGATCTGCATGCGGATGTCGGGCCGCGCCTTCATGAGCGTGACGACCTCGTCGAGGATCGGGAAGCTCACGGGCTTGATGGTCGCCTTCGCCGTGTCGAACTCGATCGGCTGCATGAGCGTCACTTCGCCGTCCTCCGTCACCTTGGTGAGGGTGGGGCAGCCGTTCTTCTCTGCGATCTGTGAACGCGGTCCCGGCTCGAGCGGGCAGGCGTCCTCCACGTCCGGGATCCCGTCGTTGTCCGCGTCCGTCTCGGGGCAGCCATCCGAGTCCTGGATGCCGTCCATGTCCTCGGGCTCGTTGGGGCACTTGTCGAGGTGATCGGGGATGCCGTCACCGTCGCTGTCGACGGGCGCCGGGCAGCCGTCCGTGGGATCCGGTGGCTTGCCGTCCTCGGGGATCGTCGGGCACTTGTCGATGGAGTCGGGATACCCGTCGCCATCCGTGTCGGGATCGTAGTCCTCGACGTCGGGCACCACGCGCACCCGCGGTGGCGGCGAGTCGGGCTTGATGTCGTGCAAGGTCAGGTAGGTGCCGATGGAGGCGAGCACGCGCACGTCGGCGGCGCCGTAGCCGCCCGTGAGTCGAGTGCCCGCGCCCACGTTGGCGAAGACGCGATCGCGCTCGTCGAGCAGGAACCGTCCCTGGGCGAGCCACTCGATCGTCGTGTTGTTGCCGCCGAAGAAGGTGCTCTGCTCTCCGCCGCGGCTGGGGTTCACGTCCTCGATCCCCGTCGAGCCCCAGAGCTCGAGGCCGAGGCGGATGCGGCCGTCGCGCATGGGGACGAAGCCACCCACCGCGTACCGGAGCTCGGACGCGACGGCGAGCGCGGAGTTGTTGCCCTCCAAAGCCCGGTGCGGTCGGAGGTGGGGACCGATCTGACCCGTCAGGAGGAAGGAGTCGAACTGGTGTTCGGCGGAGACATAGAGCATCGAGGTGGTGGCGCGGTCGCTCGCGAACCCCGTCTTCGATCCCGTCGGCACCCACACCGCCAAGCCGCCACCGACGCGCGTCTTGCGATCGTCCGACTCCCAGGCGAGCACGCGCGCGTCGAGGCGCACGTCCATGAGGGCGGAGTGCGTCCCCAGGCCGCCGTTGCCCACGTCGTGCGCCACCGGATCTTCACCCGTCCACTGGTACGGCACGAACGGCATCATCACGTTGAAGCCGACGCGTCGCGCGATCTCCATACCCAGCGAGGGGTAGAGGATGAGCTGCCCCTCGATTGGATTGTCGATCTGGCGGCGCACGCTGGGGACGTCGGTGACGTTGTTGATGCGCAGAGGATTGAGCGAGAACCCCGCGGCGATGTTGCCGTAAAAGCGAGTCTCCTCGTGCATGTTGGGGCGCCACACCATGAAGCCATCGTCCGGCGCTCCGGAGAGCTGCGCGCGGTCGAGATAAAACGTCCTCGACTGCGCGGACGCCTCCGGCGCGGTGCCCAGGGCCGCGGCGGCGAGAGCAGTGATGGTCAGCGAGCGCACGAAACGGCGTGCACGTCGGTTCCAGGAGTCCCTAGCGAGTTCCACGAGCGAGGACGCTACAACGGTCCACGCCGATGCTCCACCGGGAATGTTGGGGCACACCAGGCCATGGAGTGTGGCGCGGGGACCGCGGCGCACCCCTGCTCTGGAGCGCACCGTTCACTCACGTCACCCCTCGTCGACGAAGAGGATGCTCACGTACATCATCGCCTCACCCTCCCAACTCACTCCGATTCCGACCCGGTCGAAATGAGGGAAAAGAAGGTTGGCCCGATGTGAGGGGCTCGCCCACAATGCGCGATGAACGCGCAGGGCGGACGGTGCTCGTGCGACATTCTCCCCTACCTGCCGGGCAGGGATCCCCGCCTCTTCCACGCGGCGTGTGGGATTGCCGCTCCCGGTGTCGTGGGTGATCTCACGTCGAGCCCGGAGCGCGGCCGCGTGGCTCCGTGCGAGGGCCGCGAGAGCGTCGCTGGGGAGGAGCGGGGACAGGCCAGCTAGCCGACGGGCCTCGTTGAGCATGGCCAGGAGCGCGTCTTCCGGGCTCAGATCCGCTCGGTGAGCCGCCTCGCCGGGCGCGGCGAGGGTCCACGGCGCGACGCGGGGGGCTGCGCCGGCGTGGACGTACGCCTCGAGGATCGGGAGAGCGCCTCCCTCACCATTGGCTAACAGCTGGACCTGCCAGGTCCCCGGCTGGTCCACCGTGAAGCGCCCCCGCCACTCGTCGCCCTGGAGGTTTAGGGCGACGGGCCGGGGCGGGCCCTGGGGCCCGAGCACGAGGGCGGCCACGTCGGTCGCGGCGACGAGGAGCTTCGTGCGCACCTCGAGCCATTGCCCCGGCGCCACCTGGGTGGGGAGCGCGCCGAGCTCGCCCTGGACGTCGACCTGGACGACCGCGAGGACGCTCGTGGCATCCTCCCGTGCGACCTCGGCGACCCCGCAGCGCAGGATCCCGCGGCTACGTCGCCGGGCCCACGCCTCGAGGCGCTGGGCGACCTCGTCCCGCTGCACGTCGGAGGACGCGGGGAGCTCCGCCGACCAGACCCGCGGCGCGAGGTACGGCGCCCCGCGCCGGCGCAGCTGGTACGTGGTCCACTCCGGATCGGGCGGAGCCCCGTCGCGATCGCGACGCACGGCTACGTCTCGGGCCACTTCATGAAGCGCGGCGTCTCCCTCACCGCAGAGGGCGAGCCACGGGGCGAGGGCGGGATCGTGTGGCGGGGCGAGGCGCGGGGAAGAGGTCTGAGCCGCCCAGGTCGAGGCGGCGGCGTCCTCCGGGTGAGCTGGCGGCACCTCCCCGGCGTCAGGGGCAGCGCCGTCGGCGGCGGTTCGGGCGGAGGGGGGCGAGGTCGAGGGAGTGGCGGCGGAGGGAACGGGTCCCCGGGGTGCGCAGGCGGCTCCGAGCGCGACGGCGCCGAGCAGGATCGCGCCGAGGGAGGCAGCAGCGAGCGAAGCGGGGCCGAGCGAGCTTGGGCCGGGTGAGGCTGCGGAGCGCAGACCCAGACTACCGCGAGCCTGCCGACCGCGAGCCTGCCCACGGCGGCGGAGGGCAGGGCCGAACCACGCGAACGGCGCGGCGGAGGAGCGCGCGCGGCCGCCCTCGCCGCCTCCGCCCGGGGGCTGATCCATGGGGACGGAGGCTGGCAAAAAGCCCGGAGGGAGTCGACCCACCCGCTCCGCGGGAGCGCCCGCACTCCGGGGAGTGGTCCCCCCCGGGGAACCCCTGATAGGGTTCCGCCGGATGGCCAGGGTCACGACAGCGGCGAAAGTCGGCATCTTCACCGTCGTGACCGCGGGGGCGGGGCTCCTGATCTATCGCTTCGTCCACCAGGGGGGCGGACCCGGTGACGGGTACGTCGTCTACGCGCTCATGGACGACGCCATGGGGGTCGCCCGTCACTCGCGGGTCCGCGTCGCGGGTATCCCCGTGGGGAGCATCGAGAGCGTGCGGCTCGAGGGGGACCGAGCCCGCGTCGACATCCGCATCGACGACGACGTCGCCCTGTACGAGGACGCGGCGGTGGCGAAGGTCTCGTCGAGCCTGCTCGGAGAGTACTTTCTGCGCATCTCACCGGGCACGGAGGGGCGCGAGCGGCTCCAGGACGGCGACCGCATCCACGTGGTGGAGGAGGGCACGAGCACCGACGACATCATGAAGGAGGTCGCGGCCATCGCGCGCGACGTCCGAGCCGTCTCCCAGTCCCTCGCGGCGACCGTCGGCAGCGACGAGGGCCGCGAGAACCTGAAGGACACCCTCGAGAACCTGGCGCGGGTTACGGAGGCCCTGAACCAGACGGTCCGCGAGAACCGAGAGAGCGTCCGCAACATCCTCGCGAACGTCGAGCGGCTCACGGAGCGGGGCGGGCCCGAGGTCGAGCGGATCCTCGAGAACGTGCGGGTCTCCACGAACGAGGTGCGCACGCTCCTGGCGCAAGGCGCAGCGCCAGGCGAAGAGTCGGGAGAGGTGCGGCAGATCGTCGAGCGGGTCAACCGGGCGAGCGAGAGCCTGGAGAACGCCCTCGAGGACATCGAGTCCATCAGCGCTCGGCTCGAGCGCGGTGAAGGGACGCTGGGGCGGCTCACGAAGGACGAGCGCCTCATCAACGAGGTGGAGGGGATCACCGAGAGCGTCGGGGAGTTCGTCGGTGGGCTCAGCCGCATCCAGACGATCGTCAACCTCCGCACCGACTATCAGTTCCTCACCAGCACGGTGAAGAGCTTCGTCGAGGTCCGCGTCCAGCCTCAGGAGGACAAGTACTACCACGTCGAGCTGGTCAACGACCCGAGGGGCTACACGCTCATCGAGCAGATCGACGTCACCTCCACGAACCCGAACGACCCCAACCAGTACCGCGAGGTCAGGACCACCACGACGAACCGGTTCCGGTTCTCCCTGCAGTTCGCGCAGCGGGTGGGGCCCTTCTGGGGGCGCTTCGGCATCAAGGAGTCGACGGGCGGCGTGGGCCTCGACACGTTGCTGTTCGACGACCGCTTCGAGCTGCGCCAGGACCTGTTCGGCTTCGGTGAGGTCGTGCTGCCGCGCTGGCGGGTGTCCCTCGGCTACGAGTTCGTGCGCCGGCTCTGGCTCCTCGGTGGCGTCGACGACATCCTGAGCGGCGACCGGCGCGACTACTTCATCGGGCTGCAGCTGCGCTTCAACGATCGGGACCTGAAGACGATCATCCCCTTCGCGTCGGTGCCCTGAGGGTCGATACCGTTGGCGGCGTCGGTGTCCTCGGCGTCGGTGCGCTCGGCGTCGCTGCCGGGGCGTGGCGTGCCGCCGCAGGTGCTCCGCCTCCCCAGAAGAGGCAGCTGCTCGTGGCCCCGGAGCGGCGTGGGCGACGCGGCGCGGTCGGATCGAGGCGCGCTGCTGCTTGAGGGGCTCCGGTTCGTGTGGGATGACCGATGCCCATGGGCTTCTGGCGCACCCGGTCCCATCGTCTCCGAGCCCGGCGCAGCGACTCCCCGCGCGCGCCATCCGCTCCTCGCCCCTGGCTCCTCGTCGGCGTGGCTGCCTTGGCGGCGGGGGCTGCCCTGATCGGCGCCCCGGGCTGCAAACGCGGATCGAGCCCGCCCGCGCCGGCCGCGCCGGTGCCGTCCTTGCGTATCTACGCCTTGGGGGGCGCCGCGGGCGCCATCGAGCCCTGCGGGTGCGTGAAGGACATGCTCGGGGGCGTGGACCACGCGGCGGCGTTCCTTTCGCAGCAGCGGAAGAGCGGCGTGGGCTCCCTCCTGGTCGGTGCCGGGCCGATGTTGTTCGCCGATCCGACGATCCCCCCCGCCCAGCGCACCCAGGCGCTCTTCAAAGCGGACACGATGGCGCGTTCCCTGAAGGATCTCGGGCTCGTCGCCTGGGCACCCGGGGCCAACGACTGGGCCCTCGGAGAGGCAGAGCTCGCCCGGCTGCGGACCGAAAGCGGAGCCGCGCTGCTCGCCGGCAACCTGTCCGGAGCGACGGCGGGGGCACGAGCGGCCCAGGTCGTCGAGGTGGGCGGCCACAAAGTGGGGCTCGTCGGTGTGAGCTTGCCCGACGTGCGAGGCGCCGGGGTCGAGGGGATCCAGGTGCAGTCTGCCGAGGAGGCCCTCCGCGCAGGCCACGCGCAGGTGACCGCGGAGGGCGCGGACCTGGTGGTGGCCCTGGTGGCCGCGCACCGGGGGACCGCCCTGCGTCTGGCGGAGTCGGCGCGGGGCTATCAGCTCGTGGTGGTCGGGAAGGGCTACGATCAGGGGGAGGCGAACGACCCGCCGTTTCCTCCGAGCGTGATCGGGGACGCGCTCGTGGTGCAGGCGCCCAACCACCTGCAGGGTGTGGGCGTCGTCGATCTGTACGTGCGCGACGGCAGCTACCGCTTCGCCGATGGCTCGGGGCTCGCGCTGGAGGAGGAGCGCAGCAGCCTGGACCGGCGCATCGAGGAGCTCGAGGCGCGGCTGAGCGAGTGGCAGCGCAACGGCGCCTCCTCCGAGGAGATCGAGGCTCGCCGCAAGGACCTCGCGGAGCTCCGCGCGCGCCGCGCGCGCCTGGCCGAGCCCAGCCAACCGACCGCCGGGAGTTATTTCCGCTACGAGCTCGTCCAGGTGCGGGAGTCCCTGGGCGCCGACGCGCAGGTCGCGAAGCGCCTCGAGGCCTATTACAAGCGGGTCAACGAGCACAACCGCGAGGCGTTCGCGGACGCGAAGCCGCCCCCCGTCCCGGAGGGCCAGAGCGGGTACGTCGGCGTGGAACAGTGCTCGACGTGCCACGAGGCGGCGCGGAAGTTCTGGGACGGCACCCCCCACGCGCAGGCCTACGTGACCCTCGAGCGAGAGCACAAGCAGTTCAACCTGGACTGCGTGTCCTGCCACGTCACCGGCTACGACAAGCCCGGGGGGAGCACCGTCACCCACGTCGAAGGGCTCGAGGCGGTGCAGTGCGAAAATTGTCATGGGCCTGGCTCCCGGCACGTGGCGAACCCGACGGACAAGACCCTGATCCGACGTGTCCCGGACCAGGGGATGTGCGCGAGCGCCTGTCATCATCCGCCCCACGTCGCGGACGACTGGCAGGTAAGCGACGCCTGGCCGAAGATCCTCGGCCCTGGGCACGGGCGCTGACCTCGGCAGGCCGTCTTGGTGGCGGCTCGGCGGCGTGTCATGCTGTCGCCGTGGCCCCGTCCTTGCGCCCCTTCTGGTTCGCTGCGGTCTTCCTCGCGGGCGGGGGCGTCGGCGCCGCGGGGGTCCACCTGCTGATCGAGTCCACCCCCGACGAACTGGGCGCCAAGGCCGCGGGGCAGGCACGGCAGCCGCAGGGGGGCGATCTCCCTGCGGAGGAGCCGACCGGGGCCGACACGGGACGAACTCAGGTGGACCGGGAGGCGCTCCGGGCGGCCCTCGCCGAGCTCCTCGCGGAGGAGAGGCGCTCAGTCCCGGCCGAAATCGCGGAGGAGGAGGAGCCCGATCCCGCCGAGGGGATGTCGGCTGCGGAGGCTCTGGCGCGCCTCGAGGCTGCCTACCGCGCGGAGCTCGCGGCCCGGGAGCGCCTCGCGCGCGCCCATGAAGAAGAGTCCCCTGAGGAAGGGGTCGTCGCGGAGCAGGCCGCGGACGAGAGGGCCGTCGCGGAGCGGACCTTCGCGGAGGCGAGCGTCGAGGACCCGAGGGAGCGAGAGCTCCTCGAAGCGCCCGCGCGCGGAGTGCGGGCGATGCGCGAGCGCGAGGATCCCGAACAGGACGTGGAGAGCGGGCCGCGGCTCGCGCGGGCAGAGCGCGCCCGAGGGCGCAGCGCGGCGGAGCCACCGACGCACCTGCAGGGCGACCCCGCGAACGGACGGGTCGAGCCGGCGAACGTGCGGATCGAGGGAGTGCAGGTGCACAACGGCGACGTGCACCACGTGGACGCCCGGCAGACCCACACCAACCAGGTCGCCATCATCAATCACTATCAGCCGGTGTTCGTGCAGCCGTGGCCTCCTCCCGCCGCGGCGCAGCGGAAGCCGGCGGCGCGGGTGCCGGCTCCCAGTCAGCTCAGCCCCCTGTCCAGGCCTCTGGAGTCCGCTCACGATCAGTCCCCCTGGAGCCCGGTGGACTACAGCCGCCACCACAACCCCTGGGGCTCCACCTTCGGGCGCCGGATCCCTTGAGCCTCCGAGCGTCGGGGGGACGTCGCGTGCGTCGGTGTCTTCAGGCGGTCTCGGCGCTGCGCGCGCCGCGGGTCCCACGGGAGCCAGGCGCGCGACCGGGGGCACGTCTCTGCGTGGCTGCGCCATCCGTGCTGCGCTCGAAGCACGCCGACGGGAGGGAGCGGCGCGCTCGCGCCCGGGCGGTGAGCTCCACGAAACGGCTGGTGACCGGATCGTGATAGCCGCTCGGCAGGTTCGCGCCGGGCTCGCTCCAGTAGCGCCCGATCCGCTGCATCAGGAGCTCCCGCAGGTACTTGCCGACGAGGGACGCGAGCATGACGAGCGGGTCCGTGTCGTCGGCGTCCCGCACGAAGGCGATCTCTCCGATCCCGGGGAAGCGATAGGCGCTCCGCGCTCGCCCCTCTTCGAGGGTGACGTGCAGGCGCCCCGCGAGCGGTCCCCAGAAGCGTGCGTACTCGTTGATGCCGCCGACCTTGCCGCAGGTCGCGTGCACCTCGGCTCCCGCGCGCGCGGCGAGGTCGAGCACGAGCCGCTCCATGGCGTGCAGGTCGGCGCCGAAGCGGTTCACGCCGGTGGCCTTCAGGCGGTTCAGCTCGGCGACGCACAGGGTCGAGCTCTTCACTCCGAGGAGGCGCACCCCCCGGCTGGCCAGATACTCGACGTGCCCCTCGATGCGAGCGACGAGCGCGTCGTCGGCGCCGAAGACCTCCGACCCGGTGCCCCAGCACTGAGGGCGCGCCGCGGGGGGGCAGGGGCGCGTGAGCAGCGCGCTGCCTTCCAGGCTCAGGCGCTCGAAGAGCTCCGCGGGGGTGTTCGCGGGCGGCGTGGACTCCTCGCCGTTGCAGCGGGCGAGGGCGCGTGCCCACGCCTCACCGAGGGCGACGTCATGGCAGGACACCAGCCGCTTCGAGTCGTCGAGATCCGCTCGCAGCCGCGCCGGCAGCTTGCGCTTCAGGAGGCGCTCACCGCGCTCGTCCACCGCGGCCAACACACCGGTGACCACCAAGGGGCCGAGGCGCGCGCCCAGTCCGTTCTCGTCGATGCCGATGCGATGGGTGCCCATGAGCGACTGCCTGGTCCCGCGCTCTCCCGCGGGTCCGGCTTCCGGTGACCACCTCGATGCGGCGAGGGGTCCCCTTCAACCGCCCGACACGGGGGGGATGAGCGCCACCACGTCGCCGGGGGCGACGGGCGCGCTAGCATCGGCGAACTCCTCGTTGAGCGCCACCCGAACGGCGTCGAGCCTGAGCTGGGGGTGCTTGGCCTCGAGCAGGCGCACGAGCTCCGCCACGCGCACCTCCCCCGCGGGGAGCGTCAGCTGCTCCTCGGCGCGCCCGACCTGCTCCCGGAGGGCGGCGAAGTAAAGCACCTGCACCTCTCGGCCGCCGGAGGCGGTGTCGCGGGGATCGGTCGTCGGTGCGTCGGTGGTCGAGGTCATGTGTCGGTGGGCGCCCCGGGGGTCGGCCGAATTGGTTTGCGCTGTCGGTTCGCGCCGGGTTCGCGCCGGGATGGGCTCTGCGGGCCCGGCGCTGCCGGGTTGGTCTTGGCCGGGTTGGTCTCCGCCGACCTGTCTCGGCGGAGCGGGAAAGGCCCCGCTCAGGCCAAAGCTTCGCTCTTGAACGCAGGGTAGCCCGCCGGCGGGCGCACCGCATAGGACAAGGCGAGGAGCTCCACGAGGACGAGCCGATACACGGCGTGCACGTCGTCCACGTCCACCTCCTCGTTGCGCACGTCCAGGGTCGCGTCGATGTGCTCGTGCAGGAACTCGAGCAGGTTCGGTTGCTCCATGCCGATGACGTCGTCGCTGTCGAGGGTCTCCCGGGGATCGCTGCGCCGCAGCTCCTCGTCCAGCTCGAGCAGCTCGACGGTGGCGTCGATCTCCGAGTCGGTCACCTCGTCCATGTCCCCCCCATAAGCCCGCTCGAAGGCGAGCCAGACGGCGATGGTCAGGAAGTAGCCGAGGGCGAGAGCCGTCTCGTCGAGGGGCTCGTTGAGCATCTCCGCGACGCGACCCGCCAAGGCGGGTTGGGTGCGCTCGAAGCGCTCGAAGGCGTCGTCCAACTCGGCGCGGACGTCGTCGTCCTCGAGCATGAGGCTCTCACGAACCGCCTCGATCGTGTATGCCGAGACTCGCGCATACGCTGGCACCGGGCGAATGGCCGACTGCCGGACCCACACCTTTCTAGTCTAGCACGCCCGGGGTGCGAAGTTCACGTTGACATCGGCGCGCGCGACCGCTGGAGGCAGCTCGAGGGCAGGCGTGTAAGGCGGAGTCGGGATTTTCCGCCACGCGGGCAGCGGAGCTCACTGGCGGTGGAGCTCAGGGGCGACCGGGCTTTCGGGGCAACGGAGCTCACGGGGCAACGGAGCCGACGAGGGTGCGGATGTCCGAACGCCGTACCCACACCTCGTCTGCGCTGCGTTCGATCCGCGCCAGGGGTCCGTCGAGGGTCGTCAGGTGGATCTCGGTCCCCTCCAGGAGCGGAGGGCGGTCGAGGGGGCGGCCTCGCTCGTCGAGGAGGCGCGCATCCGGAGCCACCACGACCGCGAGCTGCGTGTTCTTGCGCAGGGACTGGGCGATGGCCGTCGCCGTGCCCGTGACGCCGAGCCCCAGGACTCCGACGCCGACCAGGATGGCCCCTGCGAGGGCGCCCGAGCTCCAGGGGCTTTGGGTGCGCCGTCGCAAGCGGAGGCCGAAGCCGACGGCCGTGGTCGCCGAGAACATCAGGGCCAGCGCCGCCCAGGTGTTCTCGTGGAGGAGCCCGACCAGGGCCCGGGAGGGGATGGGGGTCTCGACGTGCTGACTGGATCCGGAGCGCGCCTGCTTTCGCGCCAGCTCTTGCCGGACGTCGTCCAGGAGCCGCCGCGCGGACGCGTCGTCGGGGCGAAGCAGGAGCGCCTCCCGAAAGCTGGCCACCGCGCGGCCGTGATCGCCGGGGCGGGCCCCCGAGCTGCGGGCCCGGGCGAGGTAGGCGAGCCCGCGGTTGAAGCTGGCATCGGGATGAACGAAGCCGCGGTCCGCGAGCAGCTCGAGCCGATCGATCGCCTCCGTCGGCGCCCCTCGAGCGAGGGCCTGGGTCGCCTCGGTGAAGATCTCGGTGGTGTTCGCTCGGGCGCTCCCGGGTGCCGCCATCACGGCGAGGAGCGCGGCCAGGAGCACCCCGAAGGATCGCAAGCGCCAGCTCGCGCAGCGGGTCCGGCTCGCGGAGCAGGGCCCCGGCGAGGTCCCGGGACGGGTCGTCGAGTGGTTCGGCGGAGTCCTCATCGAACGCTCACTTCTGGGGCGCTTTGGCGCCGTCGGGAGCGACGCTGCGCGAGGGCACGCACCGCGACCTCGCACTCGTGACCGAGGGCGACCGGATCTCCCTGGCCCGTGAAGCGCAGCGTCTGGAGGGCTTCGAGTAGCTCGGCGAGCTCCCGTGCCCGAGCGGGGTCGAGCCCACGCTCCTGCAGCTGCCCGGGGAGCTCATCGAGCAGGAGGCCGCGCCCCTTGACGCCCGTGGCCGCCTCGATGGCTTCATAGATGGCGCGCTCGTAGCTCGATGCGGCAGCCGCGGTGTCGCCGCTCTCTCGCTGGGTGGCGGCTGTCTTCAGGTGGGCGGCGACGCGGTCCCGCGCTCCCCCCGCGCCGCGCCGCCAGCGCGAGAGCAACAGGCGCACCCCTCCGTGCACGCCCGCCAGCAAAGGGATGGACAGGGGCACCCCGAAGAGAACCCACCAGAAGGACGCGGAGTCGGTCCACCACCAGCGCGGCGGAGGGAACTCGCCGAGCTCGGAGCGCGGGGTGAGCTCTCCGGCGGCCGAGAGCTGCTCTTCGACCTCTTGGGCCCGCTCGACCTCCGCGTTCGGGAGGACCTCGATCGTGCCGAGCGCGGCGGTGGCCGTCTCGTAGCGCCGTCGCTCCGGGTCGTAGTAGGGCAAGCGGAGCTCCCCGAGCTCGATTTCGCCGGCCTTCTTCGCGCGCACCGCCCAGCGAAACACCCGCTCGCCTCCGACCTTCGTGCCGAGGGCCTCCACGCTGCCGGTCACGGTGGGCTCGAGCCACTCCAGCGCCTGGTTCTCTGCGGGGCTGAGGCGCGACGGCACGTTGCCGGTGCCCTTCAATCGGGCGGTCACGGAGACGAGCTCCCCTTGCTCCACGCGGCGGGGCTCGACGGTCGCGGTGAGCTCGTAGCGCCCCACGTCTCCGAGCACGTAGCCCGGCGGGCGCCCGGCGAGGGGCGGCTCCTCCACCGTGATGGACAGGGGGGCGCTCTTCGTGAGGAATCCTCCCTGCGGTCCAGTTCCGGGATAGCCGCGGCCGCTCAACACCAGCTCGGCGCCCCCGATCTCGAGCTGCCCCGTCTTCAAAGGGATCAGCGCCACCTCTCGCAGCTTGGCGGCGTGGAAGACCTGACCGCCGATCGGCACCCGGTGCGGCACCAGATCGTCCTGCTCGATGGGGTACGACAGGAAATCCGGCGTGCTCGGCTGGGTCACGAAGCCGACGCTGAAGGAGCCGCGTCCGCCGTACGCATAGATCCGCAGCGTGACCTGCTCGCCGAGGACGACGCGCCGGGGCGTGCTGTCCATGCGCGCGAAGCCGATGGGGTCTGGCGCGCGATCCACCTGGAGCTCGGGGGGGACCTGGGGCTGGAGCCAGTCGGGGAAGGGGTCCTGATCCATTCCCGGAGGGCGCCGTCGGCGCATCCAGTCGAAGGGATCGAAGTCGAAGGGATCGGGCCACCCGCGGCCGCGCCCCATGCTCGGGGGCGGAGAGCGCCGAGGCGACGCGGAGGCGGGGCTCACCTGGATGGTGATGCGCTCCCCGGTGATGGTGCGGTCTCCCAGCTCGAAGGTCCCCGGGCCTATGGTGATCGTGCCGGGCTCGAGGGGCGTGATCGTCCACGTGGCGGTGACGCCCTGTTGGCGCTGCATGGTCCGCCCATCGGAGAACATGCGAAACTCCGTGCGGAGGCTGGGCCCGTTCACCTCCGCGTTTCCGGTGACTGGCAACCGCGGGCTGGCGGGGCTGGCGCCGTCCTGAGAGGAGAGGGCCGTGACGCTCACCACGACGCGCTCGCCCACCTCCACCTCACGGGCGCTCACGCGGGTGCTCACCTGGGCGCCACCGGCGCTCTGAGGTGACTGAGCGGGCGCGCTCGCCGTCGCGCCGAGGAGCGCCGCGGCCAGGAGGAGCGCCCTCGAGGTCACCCGAACGCGCCTCACTTGTCCTCCATCCGGATGGAGCCGCGGATGCGGCGAGCGTTGTCGCGGGCGTCGTGCTGTTGGAAGGTGGGGGCGCGTTCGAGCTCGTCGAGCAGACGCTCATCGAGCTCGCGGCTCGGATCCGTCGCGGAGGCCGCTTGCTCGGGCGCGGCATCGCGATCCTGCTCCTCACCCGGATCCGTGGGTTGGCCTTGCTGCTCGGGAGATCCGTCTTGCGCCGCGTCGTCTCCGGACTCCTCGGGTCGATCGGGCGCCGCGTCGGGTCCTTGGTCCTCTTGCTCCTGGTCCTCGCCCTGATCCTTGGAGTCCGCGTCGTCGCCTTCGTCCTGCGGCTCCTTGTCCGCGTCTTCCTTCGGGTCGTCTCCCTGCTCGGAGGGATCCTCTTCGTTCCGATCGCCGTCGTTCTGATCGCCTTCGTCCGGATCGTTGTCGCTCTTCTGGTCTTCCGGGGGCTCCTCGGCGAGGCGCCGCAGGGCCACGGCGCGGTTGTGGGCGGCGCGCCGCCCGATGTCGTCGACGGCGGGTTCGTCGGGGCCGGGCTCGGGGAGGCCTGGTATCAGCCGCAGGGCGGCGTCGTAGGCGGCGATCGCGGCTCGATGTTCCTTCCGCAGAAGCTCGAGGTTGCCCGTCAGGTAATGGGCGCGGGCTCGCAGCGCGAGGGGGAGGGAGGTGTCCAAGGCGATCGGACCGAGGACCCGGAGGGCACAGTCGATGTGCTCCCGCTGCGCGGGCGTGGGGCCCTCCGGCGCCGCCCCCGTCATCCCCGGCGGGAGCCCGGGAGGTGTGGGGCCGCTGTCGGGATCCGTCCCCGCGCTCGGCGTCGTGTCGCTCACCTCGAACAAGGCGAGCCCCAAATCGAAGGCGGCGTCGGGGAGCCGCGCCAAACGCTCCGGCGTGCCGATGACTCCCGCCTCGCAGGCGCCGGTCTCCAGGTACTGGGTCAGGAGGGTGAGGGCTTCGTCCGGGCGCTCCTCGCGCAACGCCTCGATGGCCTCGTCGACCGTCGGCGAGTAGCGCTCGAAGACCGCGTCGAGGGTGCTCTCGATCCGCTCACAGCCGAGCAGCCCCGAAGCGAGCAGCGCCGCGGTGGCCGTGGAGGTGAGGGCGCTGGCGCGCTTCCGGCGTCGCGTCCGCCGTGGGGGCGGTGCAGGGGGCGGCGCGGGTTTGCGGTACGGGGCCGTCCCGATCAGCGTCTCGAGCAGGATCAGGACGAGGGCGAGGCCGAGGGGGTACGCGTACACGTCCGCGTAGATGGTCTCGACCTGCTCGCTGAGCTCCTCGGTCATCATCCGACGTAGCTCCCGCGCCACCTCTTCGACGCCGGTGGTGCCCTTCTCGGCTCGCACCAGCTTGCCGCCGCCCTTGGCCGCGATTTGAGCGAGCTGTGCCTCGCCCTCCGCCGTCAGCGCCGTCGTCAACAGCTGCCCGGAGCTGTCCTGGCGCAAGCCGCGCACCTGGCCATGTTCGTCTACCTCGGGGATCGGCTCGGGGCTGCGCCCACCGATCTGCACCACGTGGACGGTGATGCGGTCCCGCGCCATGGCCTCGGCGAGGGCGACCGGATCTCCCTCCAGATCTTCGCCGTCCGTCACCAGCACCGCGACCCGCTCGTGCTTCTTGCTCTTCGGGTCCCGCTCGAGCAGCTGCCGCGCGGCGTCGAGGGCCCGGGCGATCGCGGTGCCGCCCACGGGCATGTCGTTGGGCTCGAGGCCGCGGAAGAACTGAGCCACCGCCGCGCCGTCGCTGGTGAGAGGGAAGCTCATCGGAGTGCCGGCGAAGGCCACCCCGCCGAAGCGCGCCCCGCCGAGCTCGCGGATGAGCTGAGAGACCTCCACTTTGGCTCGGGCGCTGCGCGACGGGGTGACATCCCGGGCGTACATGCTCTTCGAGAAGTCGAGCACGATCACCACATCGAGGTTCGTCGCCGGGATCAGGCGCGTGCCCCGCCCGTACTGGGGTTGCGCCGCGGCGACGAACACCAAGCACAGGGCGAGCACGAGGAGCACCGCTCGGACCGCGCGGCGCGTGCCCGTCTTGGCGGTCTTCAGGCCGGTGACCAGCACCGGATCGCCGAAGCGGCGCACCGCGCGCTGGTGGCTCCAGCCACCCCAGGTGAGCGCGAGCGCCACCACGAGCGCGAGGACCATCCCCCACAGCCAGGTCGCTTCGGCGAATCTCATGGGAACCTCCTCAGCACGAGTGCCCCCAGCAACGCGTCGAGGGCGATGAGGATCACGCCCGGCAGCAGCAAGAACCTGTACAGGTCTTCGAAGGTCGCCTGCGCTGCCTCGAAGCGGGTCTTCTCCAATCGATCGAGCACGTCGTGGAGGCTGGCCTGGAGCTCCGCGGCGTCGCTCGCCACGTAGCTCTTGCCACCGCTGTCCTCGGCGAGGCGCTTCAGGAGCGCGGGGTTCGTCGGGTAGCCGCGGGACTCGTAGCGCGGCTGCCCGAGCAGGTCGAAGCCGCGAAAGACACGGGCGTCGTCGCCTTCGCCGATCTGCACCGTGTACACCTTGGCGTTCACGGTGGTGACCAGGTGGGCGCCGTGCTCCGGCGACAGCCGTCCTCCCTGGTTGTCGCCATCGGTGAGGAGGATCACGGCCTTGCTGGTGGCGCTGCTGCGCCGCAGCCGGGCGGCGGACACGCCGAGGGCGTCTCCGATCGCGGTGCCGTGGGGATCGATCACCTCGAGCTGCATGCGGCTGACCAGAGAGTCGAGCAGCTGGTAGTCGAGGGTGGGCGGAGACAGGACGAAGGCGTCCTTGGCGAACACCACGATGCCGATCCGATCGGACTTGCGCCGCGCGATGAAGTCGCGCAGCACGGCCTTCGCGGCGTCGACGCGCGCTGGCAGCACACCCCGCGGCCTCTCACCGAGGTATTTCTCGAGCTCCGGGGGGAGGTTGTCGATCACCGCCTCCATCGAGCCGGAGAGATCCAGAGCCACGACGAGATCGATGCCCTCTTCCTCGGCCACCGAGGGGCGGACGCTACTGACGGGACGCGCCAAGGCCACGATGCAGAACACGAGCCCGACGCCGCGCAGCGCCCCTGGTACGTCCCGCAGGCGGGCGCGCCAGCCCTGGGGCCCGCCCCCGAAGGGAGCCAGGGTGCCGAGGCGCAGGTGCGCCGAGCGCCGATCCACGCCCCACGTCGCCCGCCAGAAGACCCAGGGAACGAGCAGGAGGCCCAGCAAGGCCCACGGGTGCTGCCACTTGGCCACCAGCCAGTCCGCGCCACGGGCGAGCCACGGGTAGGTGACGCCCGCCGCCAGGGCGAGCAGGGCGGTGAGCGAGACCACGAGCACCCGCGCCCATTGACCTTGACGAGGAGCGGGCTGCTCCCCGCGACGATCGTCGCGCCTCGGCGGGCTCATGGGCGCCCTCCTTCCTCCGGGGGCTCCGGGGCCTCGGGAGTCTCGTGAGAGGTCGATGAGGTGTCGGTGGAGCCGTCGGCGGAATGGGTGGCCGGCTCGAAGGAAGGAATCGTCCGTTGGACGATGGCACGCGCGCGCTCGAGGAAGTCGGTGCACTCTTCGGCGCTGGGCGTGAGCCGCGCGAACTTCACCAGATCCGCCTGCTGGAGGAAGCTCTTGATCTGCGGGAGGTACGCGACCGGCGGTGTGATGGCGCGCAGCACGCGCAGGGTCTCCCGGGAGGTGCACTCGAGCCCGTCGAAACCGTAGCGGCGCCCCAGGTACTCGCGGATCACGTCGGCGACCCGCTCGAAGTGTTCATCGAAGCGCCCCGCCGCCACCAAGCCGGCCCGCTCGAGGTCGTGGAGTGCTTCTTCGGCGACCTCCCAGGGCACACGCGGGGGCGGCGGGGGTGGGGCCGCGCGGGGGCGCCGGCGCCACCAGGTGAAGAGCCAGGCCAGCAGGGCGCCCAGCACCAGCGCAGCGGCGCCGATCAGGAAGGCTTCCTTGGCGGTGGCCCAGACCTCGAGCTGCCGCCGTGGCTCGGGGTTCGGCTCGGGCGGCGCGTCGGGGTGGTTGGTGAGCGGATCCTCGACGGTGATGGTGTGCTCGCTCGTGCAGAGCACGAACACCTCGCCGCTGGCGCGCGCCATGGCGATGGGGATCGAGGGCAGGACCAGCTCGTGACGCCCCGCCTCCGGCGGGAGGGGCACGAGGGGGACCGTCAGGGTGGTGCGTGGCGCGTCCCCCTCCTCACGCTCCAGCCGCGGTGGCACGCTGCGCGCATCGGGGAGGATGAAATGCGCGCGCTCGAGCCGCTGCGCCTCGAGGCTGCTCGCTTCGACGCGCAAGTCGCCCGGGAGCACCCGCTCTCCGGGCAGGTGCTCGATCGTGACGACGAGCTCCGTCACGTGACCTGCCGTGCCGCGCTCGGGAAAGCGCTCGTCCATGGGGGGCCGGCTGCGCCCCGAGGGGAGACGCTCGACGCACCGTGCGTCCTTGGGCGAGTCCGCGGGCGCCGCCTGCGCCGGAGCGGACGCGCCGAGGGTCGCCGCGGTGAGGCCGAGCCAGAGGGCGCGCTCGCGGACGTTCATCGGTGGGCCCTCCGGGCGCGCTGGGCGAACAGGGAGCGCAGGGGCCCGACGTAGGGTTGATCCGTGCGCACGACGCAGTGGTCGAGCCCGAGCTTGCGGAAGGTGCGCACGTGCGCGGCCCGCGCCTGGCGCATGCTCTGCGCGTAGTATTCGCGGACGGAGCGCTCGGAGGTGTCCACCACGACGGTCTGCCCCGTCTCGAAATCCTCGAAGCTGGCGAGCCCCACGTCGGGGAGCTCCTCGTCCCGCGGATCGACGAGCAGGATGGGGATGAGATCGTGCTTTGCGGCGGCGAGGGCCAGCGTGCGCTCGAAGCCCTGCGTGAAGAAGTCGCTCACCAGGAAAGCCACGCTGCGGCGTCGCGCCACGTGCATGAGCGTCTCCAGGGTGGCGCTCAGATCCGTCCCGCCGCGCGTGGGCTCCGAGCCCAGGATTTCGCGGAGCACCCGCATGCCGTGCTTCTGGCCCTTCTTGGGGGGCACGATCTTCTCGACGTGGTCGGTGCCCAGCACGAGGCCGACCCGATCCCCATGGCGGATCGCCGAGAACGCACACAGGGCCGAGACCTCGGCCGCGAGGCGGCTCTTCGTCATGCCGCGGGTGCCGAATTTCTGGCTGTGCGAGAGATCGACCAGGAGCATCACGGTCATCTCGCGCTCCTCGATGAACACCTTCACGTAGGGTTCATTCATGCGAGCGCTGACGTTCCAGTCGATGGTGCGGACGTCGTCGCCGTGCTGGTAGAGGCGCACCTCGCTGAAGGCGAGGCCCTGCCCCTTGATCACGGACGTATAATTCCCAGCCAGCTGCTGCTCGTTGGCGAGCCGGTTGGTGGTGATCTGGATCTTGCGCAGGGCCGCGAGGAGCTCCTTCGGTATCACCAGGGCCTCATCAAGGAACCTCGACGACCTCGAACACGCGGCGCACGATGTCTTCGGCGGTCACCTCCTCCGCCTCCGCCTCGTAGCTCAGCACCACGCGGTGCCGGAGCACGTCCGGCCCGACCGCCTTCACGTCTTCCGGGGTGACGTATCCGCGATGACGCAGGAAGGCGTGCGCGCGGGCGGCGAGGTTCAGGGCGATGCTGGCTCGCGGGCTCGCGCCGTACTCGATGAGGGGACCCAGCTCCTCCATGCCCTTGGCCTTCGGCTCCCGCGTCGCGAACACCACGTCGACGATGTAGTCCTTCACCCGGTCGTCGACGTAGATGTCCCGCACCACCCGGCCCGCCTCCAGGAGCTGCTCCGGAGAGGACGTGGGGTTCGCCCGAGCGCTGGTCGTCCCCGTCATGCGATCCATGACCTTGCGCTCCTCTTCCCGGCTCGGGTACCCGACCTTGATCATGAGCATGAAGCGGTCCATCTGCGCCTCGGGCAGGGGGTAGGTGCCCTCCTGCTCGATGGGGTTCTGGGTCGCCATCACGATGAACGGGCTCGGGAGCGGATAGGTGGTGTCGCCGATGGTGACTTGCCGCTCTTGCATGGCCTCGAGCAGCGCGCTCTGCACCTTGGCGGGGGCGCGGTTGATCTCGTCCGCGAGCACCAGGTTCGCGAAGACGGGGCCGAGCTTGCTCGTGAACTCGCCGGTCTTCTGGTTGTAGATCGTGGTGCCGATGACGTCCGCGGGCAGCAGATCCGGCGTAAACTGGATCCGCGCGAAGTTCGCCTGGATCGCGTCGCAGATCGTGCGCACCGTGAGCGTCTTGGCCAGGCCGGGCACCCCCTCGAGCAGGACGTGCCCGCCGGTGAGCAGGCCGATGAGGATGCGCTCGATCATGTAGGTCTGGCCCACGACGACCTTGCCGATCTCCGCGGTGAGGTCATCGACGAACGCGCTGTGCTGCGCAACGACGTCATTCAGGGCACGAACATCCTGCATGGGAAGGTCTCCAGTTCTGCGCGGCGCGCCCGTTCACTCCCACAGGCACGGGTCGCCTGCTCCCCGGAGCGAGGGCCCCCCTGGGGGCGTCGTGGCGAGGAGCCATGCGCGCTACGCCGCGTGCGGGTCGGCGTATAGCGCGCCGGTTCGCCCGCTGACAATCGACGATGGCGAGGCAAAGGAGCATCGGTGAGGGAGCGAGGGTTGGGGGTGGGGCGACGGGACCGCGCCCGCGGGACCTTCAGCAGTCGACTCTCCTGCTCTATTCCCCCGATCCGCACCCTCGCGCCGATCCGGTGAGGGTATGCTCGAGGGATGACGGCCTACGTCGGGACCAGCGGGTTCAGCTACGCTCAGTGGAAGGGGATCTTCTACCCGGAGAAGCTCGCGAACGCGCGGATGCTCGCCTATTACGCGGAGCGTTTGCCCAGCGTCGAGCTGAACAACACCTTCTACCGCCTCCCCCGCGAGTCCGCCCTCGCGAGCTGGCGCGCCGCGGTGCCCCCGGGGTTCTCGTTCGCGGTGAAGGCTCCGCGGGCCATCACCCACTACGCCAAGCTCAGCCCGACCGCCCCGGCGCTGGAGCCCTTCTTGGGGGTGCTCGGCGCCCTGGGGGACCGCGGCGGCCCCGTGCTGTTCCAGCTGCCCCCGACCCACGCGGCGGATCCGGCGTTGTTGCGGGATTTCATCGGCGTGCTGCCGACCGAGCTGCGAGCGGCCTTCGAGTTCCGGCACCCCAGCTGGTTCTCGGACGAGGTGCTGGAGGTCCTGAGTCACCGTGGCTGCGCCCTCGTCGGGGGCGATCTGGACGACGCGGAGCGCAACCCTCCCGTGGAGCGGACGGCTCCCTTCACGTATCTGCGCCTTCGGAAGTCCGCGTACGAGCCGGGGGAGCTCGAGGGCTGGGCGGAGCGGATCCGAGGGCTCGGGGTCGAGGACTGTTACGTCTACTTCAAGCACGAGCAGACGGCCCCGGCGTTCGCCCGGACTCTGTTGAATCTGCTCGGAGAACCGTGACCGCGTGCGGCGCACGGGGTGCCCTGCCCCCCCGCGCTTCGTGAAGTCGAGGAGTTCAGGATACTTACACGGATGATCAGCGCTACTGATCGCAAGAAACTGGACGGTTTTTCAGTGTCCGAAGTACAGCTGTCGTCATGACACTGACTCGACTCCAACTCCGTCTCCTCGTCGCCCTCCTCGATCTGGCGCAGGCCGACCAGCCGGCGAACGTGAAGCGCCTCGCCGAGCGCCTGGATCTCCGGCTGAAGGTGGTCGCCATCGAGCTGAACCGCCTGGACGAACTCGGCCTGGTGCACGCCGGGCGGGTGCGCTTGTCCATGTCGGGGCTCGTGCTGGCCGCGGGCGCGCGCTCCCGCCTCGGTGCGCGGGGCACGGCAGCCCTGCTCGCTGCTTGAGCTCCTCACCGAGACACCCCTCGGCGCAGCGAAGCGCTCCGCGCCGCTTCCTCCGCGCTGGAACTCCTCGGCGCTGGAACTCCTCAGCGCTGGGTGTCCGCCACGGCCTGAATGAGCTCGGTGCTCCCCGCCACCAGAGGGGTACCGCTCGGCAGCTCCTCCAGGCGCCACTCGACGGCCCAGTCGAGCCGCGAGCCCGGCTGGAGGGTCTGGTAGGGACCCTGCTGCTCGACCTCGACGTAGGTCGCCTCCGCGTTCGCGAAGATCTCGATCTCGGCGTGGTCGGGGGCGAAGGCGCTGGTGGGGACGTCGGAGAAGCTCTTCACCAGGAGGAGCCCCCCCTCCGCGTGGGCGATCCAGCCGCCTTGCCCGTCGGCGTGGTACTTGCCGTCGGAGTCGGAGGAGCCCGAGCTGGAGTACCAGGTGTGCCCGGCGGCGGTCGTCACCCCGAGATCGCTGGCCTCGAGCACCAGGGTTCCCGGGCGAAAGAACGTGAGGCCTCCCGCGCGCACGCGGGTCACCTCCCAGGGCGCGTAGGTCACCGCCTCACCGGAGACGTTCACGAGGCCATAGGTGACCCGAATGGCGCGGTCGTTCGCCAGGGGCTCGAAGCGTTTCTCCACCTGGACACCGAGGGACTCCGCTCGAGGGCCTCGGAGCAGGACCGAGTCCTCCTCGAGGACGATCTCGTACGAGGCTCGATCGATGTCGTGGGGAGGCGGCCACTCCCAGTCCGCCTGCGGGCTCGTCCAGAACGTGGAGCCGAAGTTCTCCCAGTGCACGCTCGAGGGGAGCAGGATGTTCTGCCCTTCCCGTGAGAATTCGATGATGCGGGCGCCGTTGTCCGCGTCCACGACCATCTCGAGAGCGCCGACGGAGAGGCGCACCCGATCCCCCTCCTGGCGCACCTCGGTCGCCTCGCCGACGCTCTCCGTCCCGCCCGTGCCCGGCGCTCCACCGGCCGTGAACCCCCCGCCGGTCGCGGTCGTCGGCTGCCCGCCCGTGCTGACGGGGGCGCCTCCGCCCCCACTGCTGGGGGCCGGGGCGGGGTTATCGGGGCTGCTGCAGGCGACGGCCAAGGCAACCGTGAAGAAGGCGAGGACGATTCGATCTGCCATGAGGAAGCGCCTCAGTGTCGCCACAGATCCGCCCCGAAGAAAGAGCCGGGCGAAACGCCACGTCGCGCGGCGGGGCCTGATTGCGTCTCGACCGGATTAGTTCACGGAGCGGATGTCCTCGAGGAACCGCTCGGCGGGGACGAAGTCCGTGTAGCGCACCGCTTCCTGTCCGGCGGAGTCGAAGAGCACTACCGTCGGCAACCCCACGACGCCCAGGGCGTCCATGGCCTGGCGCACCGCGGGATCCTCGTCGTCGGTGGCGTCGACCTTCACCGCGAGGAAGCGCCCCGCTTCCCGGGCCACCTCGGGTTCGGCGAAGGTGAGCTTGTCCAGCTTCTTGCAGGCGACGCACCAGGCGGCGGTGAAGTCGACCAGCAAGGGGCGCCCCTCCTGAACCGCCATGTCCCGTGCCTCGGCGAGGGGCATCTCCTCCCAGTTCAGCGTGCGATCCGGCGTGGTCAGGCCGAGCACGAGCGCGAAGGACGCCACGGAGGTCAGGGCGATCCCGAGCCCCTTGGCGACGCGATCCTTCCACTCGGGGGAGTGGAAGTCCTTGTGGATGGCGCCGAGCAGAACGCCCACGACGGCGACGCCCGCCGCGGCGGCCAAGAACGACGCATCGGGGCGGACCCACGAGAGCACCTTCGGGAAGGCCGTGTTCAGGAAGTACAGGGCCACCACCGTCATGACGACGCCGAGCACACTCTTGATGGCGACCATCCACTGCCCGCTCTTCGGCAGCTGCATGGCGAAGGCGCCGACCGCGAAGAACGGCACCCCTAGCCCAAGAGAGAACGCGCTCATGGCGAGGGCCCCCAACCCTGCGCTCTGGGTCTGCGCGATCCACGTGAGGATGCCCGTGAGCACGGGGCCCGTGCACGGCGCCGCGATCAGCCCGCACACCATGCCGAGCCCGAAGGCGCCCTTCACCCCCATGCCCCCGACCTGGTTCAGGCGGTTGACGAGACCGGAGGGCAACGCCAGGTCGAAGGCCCCGAACAGGCTGGCCGCCATCACGAGGAACAGGGCGGCGATGCCCACGAGGACCCAGGCGTTCTGCAGCACGGAGCCGAAGACGCTCCCCGTGAGCCCGGCGATCACGCCGAGGGGCGTGAACATGCAGACGATCCCCACGACGAAGGCGGCGCTCAGTCGTGTCCCGTGCCAGCGGCTCTCCGACTGGCGGGCCCCGAAGAGGCTCACCGTGACGGCGATCATCGGGTACACGCAGGGAGTCAGGCTCACGAGCAACCCACCGACGAAGGCCGCCAGGGCCGCGTAGAGCGGGCCTTGGCTCAGGGCAGTGGTGAAGGCATCTGCTCCGTCCGCGGCCGAAGCCGCCTCCGCGCGGCCCGCGACCACGGTGAGCAGCACCAGCGTCGACGCTGCGGCGAGTCCGGCGAAGCGCGGTCGGTGGTTCACGGAAGACGTCTTCTCGAGTGCCGAGATCATGGCTCCTTCGTGGTGGGGGGCGGGAGCGAGGCTGGCTCCCGCGGTCCGGTTGCTCCGATCGGGGCCGCCGGTCCGAGTCCTGCGCGGGGGTTGGGCTGGATCGCCACCTGGGTCACCAGCCTGGTCACGCGAACGACCCGTCTGCGGGTGAGTCGTTGGTGCTCTAGCGCGTCGGCGGGCTCCTGTCCCGCGCCCTGCGCCTTCACGAGGCGGCTTCGAGCTCGCCGAGCAGCGCCCGCGCGTGGGCGAGCTCCGCCTGCAGGGTCGCCGCTCGCGCCCGTCGTCCCCCTTCGATCCGCGCCGCGAAGGCCTCCAAGTAGCGCCGCGCGGCCGCTCCGTCTCCGACATGGTGACAGAGCTCGCCGAGCACGAGCTCGCCGTACCCGGCGGCGCAGGGGGATTGCTCGAGGGCGTCCCGCAGCTTCGACAGGTCCGGATGAGCGCGCCCGGCTGCCCGCAGCGCCAACCCGAGCTGGGCTTCGTAGAGGGGCTTCTGGGTGGTGGCCCAGCGGGCCGCGCGGGAGAGGGCCGCGACCGCCGCCTCCCAGTCCTGGCTCAGGTAGGACAAGGAGCCCAAGGTCCAGTCGTGGAAAGGGCGCCGGGAGGGAGGGCAGGCCCGCGCCGCGATCCGGAGGTGGCCGATGGCGGCGTCCAGGTCACCCAGTGCCTGGCACGCCCGAGCGGCGTCCTGACGGGCGACGTCCGCCAGCTCGCCGATGTCGATCATGGCCTCTGCTGCGCGGAGCGCGTCTTCGTAGCGCCCCTCCTCGAAATCGGCGATGAACAGCTGCCGGAGCAGCAGACAACGGTATTCGGGGTCGTCCCCGTGCCGCTGATTGGCCTCGAGCCCCCGCCGGGCGTGCTCCCGCTTCTCCTGGGGAACCTCCGTCTGGAGCGCCAGGCTCAGCCACACCTCGGGCCCCTGCTCCGGTCTGCTCGCTCCGGAGGTGCTCGCTCCAGAGGTGCTTGCTCCAGAGGTGTTCGAGTCAGAAGTGCTCGAGCCAGAAGTGCTCGAGCCAGGTGCGTTGACGTCGAGGGGGCCGGAGCCGGGGCTGCTGGAAACAGGGTCCCCGCGGGGGACGACGTCCTGGCGCGACGAGCTGCCCTCCGAGAGGGAAGTCCCGCTCTCAGGCGGCTGAGCACGCGTCGATGGCGGGCGGCGGGCGGGGCCAGGCACGACATCCAGGTTAGCACCCGCTGCACACGCGTCCAGATTTCGACAAAATCGCCCAGCCTCCTCACCGTGCCGCTTTTCGAGCCGCGCGCGCCACTTTCCTGCGCCAGCGGGTTGCTCCCTGAGGGGGGTCTGACAAATTCTGCGGCCCATGCGTCGCGCTCCTCGTCCTCAACCGTTCGTGATCTCCGCAGTCGATGACCGCGACGGGCGTGCTCCGCTCTTCTCTCGGGTGACTCATCGGATGAGGCTCGGCGCAGTCCACTTCGGCGCGGTCCTCTTGGCGGTCGCGTTGCTCGGCGTCGCTGGCTGCGGGCGTCCCGCGACGGAGGCGGAGTGTGAGCAGATCCTCGAGCGCACCGCGCGCCTGGAGCTCCGTGAGCGGATGGGAGAAGCGGACGCCAAGCTGCTCGACGCGGAGGTGAACGCGACCAAGCAGGCCATGCGAGAGAGCATGATGAACAACTGCGTGGGCAAGCGCATCACCGAGAGCGCCCTGGAGTGTGTGCGCGAGGCGCAGACCACGAAGGAGCTCACGGAGGGGTGCTTCCGATGAGCGGCTGCCGAGAGACGACCCGCGGGGAGAGTGGCGGGCACGAGGGCAGGTGGAGTGCGCTGCTCGGGCCGTGCGCCTGCGTCGTTCGGGTGAGCTTCCTCGGGGTGAGCGTTGGTCTCGCGGGAGCCTTCGGGTGCGCGGAGCCACCGACGCAGGCGGAGTGTGAGCGCATGCTCGACCACTACACGGAGCTGCTCGTGCGCTCCGATCGACCCCAGGCCAAGGCGGCCGAGCGGGAGAAGCTGAAGGCAGAGGCTCGCTCGAAGGCGTCCCGGGATCCGGAGTTCGGGCGGTGCAGTCAGCGGGTGTCACGGCGTCAGCTCGACTGCGCGCTGGGCGCGTCGGACGTCGACGCCATGGAGCGCTGCCTGCTCTGACGATCGTGCGTCGCGCCTTCAACGGGCCAGCCAGGAGCCGAGGGTGGCGACCGCGCCCGCGATGTCGGGCCGTGCCTCCAGCAGGTCCGCCATCGGATCGCCGTGACGGCTCACGCGCTCGGGGACCGAGAGGATCGTGAAGAGGGAGGGATCCAAGGCGAGGTGAACCTCCTCCCAGTGCAGCGGTGTCGACACGGTGGCGCCCGGGTAGGCCCGCACGGAGTAGGGGGCGACGATGGTCCGCGAGGGGCCGGTCTGTCCCGTGTCCACGTACACGCGAGGTCCGCGCTTCGAGCGCCGACGCTCCATGGTGGCGAGATCGGGGTGCCGGCCCACCAACAGCCGCCCGAGGAGCTCGCACAGCAGCTTCGCGGTGGTGAAGGCGACGCCGGGCCCGAGGGGCACCAGGACGTGGAGACCTTTCTGACCGCTCGTCTTCGGGAAGCTGGGCAGGCCCAGCTGCTCCAGGATGTCGCGCAGGGTCAGCGCCAGGCGCACGGCGTCGGCGAAGGGCTGTGAGCCCACGTCGAGGTCGATCGTGAGGAAGTCGCAATCGTCGGGGGTATGCTCTCGGTAGGCCAGGGCGTGCAGGGGGATGCAGCCCAGGTTGGCCACGTACAGCAGGGAGTCGACGTCGTCGATCAGGAAGACGCGCTTGTCCGTGCCCCGCGCGGATTGTTTCTCCTCGTCGTAGAGCTCCAGGGTGCGGATCCACGCGGGGGTCCCCGGAGGGATGCGCCATTGATAGAAGTTCTTGCCCGCGACGCCGTCCGGGTAGCGCACGAGCACGACGGGGCGCCCACGCAGGAAGGGCAGCATCACCTCGGCGATCTCTCCGTAGTAGTCGCAGAGATCTCCCTTCGTGTAGCCCTCCTCGGGCCAGAACACCTTGTCGCGGTTCTTGATCACGACGCGGCTCGTTGGCGCAGGGCGTCCAGGCGCTGCGACCGCGGCGGTGCCCGGAGCCATCTCCGGAGCCGGGCGGGCTCCCGCGTCCGCCGCGTCGAGGGCGGACGTGGGCTCGCGGGAGGTCTCATGGGGGGGGAGTCCCTCGAGCAGCTCTCCCGCGGGGGGCGCAGCGGTGCACTGCTCCGGCGCGACGTCGGTGCGGATCCCCTCGAAGACCGCGGCCCGCAGCCGTCCCTCTTCGGTCCAGCCCGCATAGCGGACGCGCACGACCAGGCGGGGCGCGACGACGCGAACCCCCTTGAGCTCCTCGGCCGTCGCCCCGACGGGCGCCTCGAGGTCGCGCGCTTCGGGAGCGGGAGCCTCCGCGGCTGGGTCCGGAGGAGTGGCGTTCGGGGGAGCGGCGCCGTCGGAGGCGGGAGCTGCGGCCGTGGGCGTCAGGGCGAGGAGGCGCCGCATCAGGTCCCTGGCGGTGTGCGCGTCGAAGCCCGTCCCGACGCGCCCCCGGTAGACCAACGGGGCCGGCTGCGGGGGCCCTTCTCCCGGAGCTCGTCCGGGCTCCGGAGGGACGAACGTCGCCAGACACAGGGCGCCGAGGCTCTTCGTCGTGTTCCTCTGGGGCAGCCAGCCGGCGACGACGAAATCGTCGTCACGCTCCCGTTTGATCTTCACCCAGTCCGTCGAGCGCCGCGGGCCGGGGCGGTAAGGGGAGCGTGCCCGCTTGGCGACGACCCCCTCGAGCTCACGGGCTCGACACAGGTCGTACAGGGCGCGTCCGTCTCCCTCGATGTGATCGAGCGCCCGCAGCAGGCCCGCGCCGGGCAAGAGCTGCATGAGCAACGCCTTACGCTCGACCAGGGGCAGCTCGGTCAGGCTGTGCTCGCCCAGCTGCAACAGGTCGAACACCAAATAACTCACCGGGACGCGCGCGCGGGCCGCGAGCACGTCTCTCGGGCGCACGGCGTGGATCCGTGGTGCGAGCCGCTGAAAGTTCGGGCGGCCCTGCTCGTCGAAGGTGACGATCTCCCCGTCGAGGACGAGCCGTTGGGGCCCCAAGGAGCGCACTGCACGGACAATCTCCGGGTAGCTGGCGGTGGCCGCGCGCCGCGTCCGATAGCGCAGCGCCACGGAGTCCCCGTGCTTGTCGGCGAGGATGCGCACGCCGTCGAGCTTGAGCTCGTAGAGGCGCTCGGGATCGTCGAGCGTGGCTCCCTCGAGGGCGCACGCCATGGGCGTGAGCTCGTGCGCTCGCAGGTCGATCTTTTTCGCGCCGAGCCGAGCCGCCCGCTCTTCGAGCTCCGCCGCCAGCTCCACACGCCGGGGCAGCTCTTCGACGGTGAGGCCGCTGAGCACGCTGCGGGGCCGCTCCTCGACGACGTTGCCCTCGGTGGTGCTGTGCTCGTCCGTCTTCTTGAAGAGCAGCCACTCGTTGCCCCCTTCCCCCTGGGGGCCAGCGCGGCGTCGCCCCGTGTGGACCAGCGCGAAGCGGCCGTTCAGCTTGAAACCGCTCAGGACGAAATCGATCTTGCCGCGCTCGAGCCCCGCCTCGCCGCTGGTCTCGAGGTAACGGACCCGGCCGAGGTCCCAGGCGATCATCGCGCCAGCGCCGTAGTTGCCAGCGGGGATCACGTCCTCGAAATCGAGGTACTCGAGGGGGTGATCCTCCGTATGAACGGCCAACCGCTTCTCGCCCGGGACGAGGCTCGGCCCGCGGGGGACCGCGAAGCTGCGGAGCACCTGCCCCATCTGCAGACGCAGGTCCCAGTGCATGCGCCGCGCGGCGTGTTGATGCACCACGTAGCGGCCCGTGAGTGTCTCATCGGAGCTGAAGGGGCGTTCAGGGGCGAACGGCTCGTTCGTCTTCCCCGGATCGCGTTTGGTGCGATAAGTGCGCAGGCCTCTGGGTTCTTGGCCGCCTTTGGATTGCTGGCCTCCTCTGGATTTCTGGTCGGAACTCGAACTCCGCGACGATGGGGAGCCCCCGCGACCCGCTGAAGTTTTCGTCACTCTGACCCCCGCGCGGTACGATAGGACATGGGCGCGCGCGCTATCTCCAGTGGAACGATATCCTTCGGGCTCGTCTCGATCCCCGTCAAGCTCTACACGGCGGCCTCGTCGGAGCAAGTGCGCTTCAATATGCTCCACCGCAAGTGCGGTGGCCGCTTGAAGATGCAGTACTACTGCCCCGTCGACGACGAGGTGGTCGAGCGCGGCGACATCGTGAAGGGCTACGAGTACGCGCGGGGCCAGTACGTGCGCTTCGACGACGAAGAGCTCAAGAGCCTCGAGGCGGAGAAGAGCAACAGCATCGAGATCGTCGAGTTCGTGCCGCTGGACACCTTCGATCTCATCCAGGTCGAGCGCTCCTACTATCTCGGCCCGGACAAGGGCGGCGACAAGGCGTACAGGCTGCTTGGCGAAGCGATGAGGGAGAAGAACCGCGTCGCCGTCGGGCGCTGGGCGTCCCGTGGCAAGGAGCAGCTCGTCGTGATCCGGCCCTACCGTGACGGGCTGCTCTTCCACCAGCTGTATTACGCGGACGAGGTGCGCGCCTTCGACGACATCGACACGGGCGCCACCTTCCAGTTCAGCGACGTGGAGCGTGAGCTCGCCCAGAAGCTGATCGACCAGCTGTCGAGCGACGAGCTCCAGGCCGAGAAGTACCACGACTCGTTCCGCGAGCGCGTGCAGCAAGCGGTGGACCAGAAGGTGGCGGGCGAGCAGGTCACGGTGGCCCCGGAGGCCCCGCGCGCCCACGTCATCGACCTGTTCGAGGCCCTCAAACAGAGCCTGGCCAAAGAGGGGGCCAAGGAAGGGCCGCCCCTCAAACCGCCGAAGAAGGCGAAGGAGACCGGGACGGCAGCCGAGGGAGCCCGTCCGCGGCGCGGGCGCAAGCGCTCCGCCAGCTGAGCGGGAGAGCGGGCGCAGGGAGCGGGAGGAGCCGGAGGGTGGCCCCGGAGGGGGTCGCCGCCTGTACGATCCGCGCGCGGCGCGGTAAGGGCTTGTCTCCGGGCGCCCCTTCGCCGCCCCCCTCGCGCGCACCCGGAAGGCCGATGAAGCTCATCATCCAAATCCCCTGCTACAACGAGGAAGCGACCCTCCCCGTCACCCTCGCAGAGCTCCCCAAGCAGCTCCCCGGGGTGGACACCATCGAGCTCCTGGTTGTCGACGACGGCAGCACGGACCGCACGGTGGAGGTGGCGCGGGCCCACGGTGTCCATCACGTGGTGGGGTTCTCGCAGAACCAGGGGCTGGCGCGCGGCTTCATGCTCGGCATCGAGACGTGCCTGGCCCTGGGCGCGGACATCATCGTCAACACGGACGCGGACAACCAGTACTGCGGCGCCGACGTCGAGAAGCTGATCGAGCCGATCCTCGCCGGGCGCGCCGACATGGTCATCGGAGCGCGCCCCATCACGACGATCTCCCACTTCTCCCTGGTGAAGAAGATCCTGCAGCGGCTCGGGACCTACGTCGTGAAGCTCGTGAGCGGGACCGGCGTCGCGGACGCGCCGAGCGGCTTTCGGGCGTTCTCGCGGGAGGCGGCCCTGCGCCTGAACGTGTTCAGCAAGTACACGTACACCCTCGAGACGCTCATCCAGGCGGGTCAGAAGAACTTCCACGTGGAGTCGGTCCCCATTCAGGTGAACCGAGATCTGCGGCCCTCGCGGCTGGTCCGGAGCATCCCGGCTTACGTGCGCAAATCGATGGTGACCATCGTGCGCATGTTCGTCGTGTACCGCCCGTTTCGCTTCTTCATGGCCATCGGCGCGGCGTTGTTCGCGGGCGGCTTCGCCATCGGCGCGCGCTTCCTCTACCACTGGCTGAACGGAGCGGGCTCCGGCAAGGTGCAGTCGCTGATCCTCGCGGCGGTGCTGCTCATGATGGGGTTCCACACGATGCTGCTCGCCTTCGTCACCGATTTGCTGAGCGTGAACCGGCGCCTGCTCGAGGATCTACAGGCGTACCAGCGGGAGGTACGCCTCGGCTCCGCGGTGCGGGAAACCCCCGCTGCCCGCGCGCCCGCGAGCCGAGAGGTCGCCAGCGGCTCCCAGCTGCGCTGATCTCCGCACGTCATCAAGGAGCGCTCGGGCGCTGCCCGGCCC
>Ga0207873_1000300_pt1 | contig 55556 bp, 48 predicted proteins | sample BGWIniCompost_FD_187373 | JGI IMG/M metagenome (GOLD analysis project Ga0207873, IMG submission 187373) | Cellulose adapted compost microbial communities from Newby Island Compost Facility, Milpitas, CA, USA - BGW Initial Compost (SPAdes)... ...
TGTCGCTGCGCGCGATTCCGGGACTTTGGGTCATCCGCCCCGCCGACGCGAACGAGACGTCCGCCGCTTGGAAGATCGCGCTCGAGCGGCAGGACGGGCCGACGGCGATCTTGCTCACGCGTCAAGCGGTGCCCGTTCTCGAGCCGATCGCGGGAACGGCACGCGCGGGCGTCGAGCGCGGCGCTTACGTCGCCTGGGATAGCCGCGACGCCGCATCGCGAGATACCCCGCTCGATCTCGTGCTGATCGCGACCGGCTCCGAGGTGTGGATCTGCCTCGAGGCCGCGAGGACGCTCGCCGCCGATGACGTGGCGGTGCGCGTCGTCTCGATGCCGTGCTGGGAGCTGTTCGAAGCGCAGCCCGCGGCATATCGCGACGAGGTATTGCCGCCGGACGTCGACAAACGTCTCGCGGTCGAGGCGGGAGTGTCGCTCGGCTGGGAGCGATGGGTCGGCGATCGAGGGGCCGCGCTCTCGATCGACCGCTTCGGTGCGTCCGCGCCCGGCACGACGGTGCTCGAGAAGCTCGGCTTCACGCCCGAGAACGTCGCGACGCGTGCACGGACGTTGCTCGAATGAGATTTGCTATGCTGGCGGGCCACCGAATAACGTTCCAGGAGCGAAATCGATGGGCATGACGCCGCTGAAGCAGGCCGCAGCGCTCGGTCAAAGCATCTGGATCGATTATCTTTCGCGCGACCTGCTCCAATCCGGCAGATTGATGCGGCTGGTGAGCGAAGGGGTCGTCGGCGTGACGTCCAACCCGACGATCTTCGAGCAGGCCATCTCCGCGGGCAAAGGGTACGACGAGCAGCTGCGAGACGTGCGCGCGCGAACGTCCGATCCGAAGGAGATGTTTCTCGAGCTCGCGGTGCGAGACGTGACGGAGGCCTGCGACCAGCTGCGCGAGGTTTACGACGCGGGCATCGCCGCGATGAGGGACGCGGCGCGACCGCGCCACGTCGACGGCCTCGTGTCGATCGAGGTCGATCCGTCGTTCGCCTACGACACCGAGGCGACGACGGCCGAAGCGAAACGACTGCACGCGCTGATCGACCGCCCGAACCTGCTCGTGAAGATCCCGGCGACGAAGCCGGGCCTTCCGGCGATCGAGGACATGATCGCGGCCGGCCATTCGATCAACGTGACGCTGATCTTCTCGCTCCAGCGTTACGCCGAGGTGGCCGAAGCCTACATCCGCGGCATCGAGCGGCTCGTCGCCGCGGGCGGCGATCCTTCGCGCGTCGTCTCCGTGGCGAGCTTCTTCGTCTCGCGCGTCGATACCGAGACGGATCGACGTCTCGACGAGCTGGGCGCGCCGCCCGAGCTCAAAGGCAAGCTCGCGATCGCGAACGCGAAGCTCGCGTATCGCCATTACAAGCAGGCGTTCTCGTCCGAGCGTTGGGAGTATCTCGCGTCGAAGGGCGCGATGACGCAGCGCTGCCTTTGGGCGTCGACGTCGACGAAGAATCCGGCGTATTCGGACGTGCTGTACGTCGAGGAGCTCATCGGCCCCGAAACCGTCAACACGCTGCCTGAGAAGACGATCCTCGCGTTTCAGGACCATGGCCGAGCGAGCGCGACGCTCGAGCGGGGCATCGACGAGGCGGAGGCGCTGCTCGAGCGACTCTCGGACGTCGGCATCGACTACGACGACGTGACCGAGACGCTCGAGCGCCAAGGCGTGCAAGCTTTCGCCGACTCGTTCGAGAAGCTGCTGAACGGCATCCGCACGCGCGCGCTCGCCGCGTGAGGCGATAAAGAAGGTCGAGCGGCTCCGGCAGAGGAGCATTTACGAACGGCACACGGAAGGGATACGGAGCCGCTCGACCGAACCGGTCAATCGACGGAGGCGCCGTTCAGCCTGTCCGCCGACGGATCGTCCGTCGCGCCGACAACGGAATCACCTCGGCCTTCGGCCGCCGCCGTAGCGCCTTCAGCTCCTCGATCGCTGCAGCTCTCGCGAAGGGCATCGGATCGCCGGTTTCGAGGGCGATCCGCTCGGCGCGCCTATCGATCCATTCCCATTCGGATTCGTTGAAGATGATCAAAATCCCGTCCCGCTACACTCGAGTTCGACTCCTTTCGTAAGGGAACACGAACCGCTGCCGGTGACGTTCCCGCGAATTTTTGCCGATCGTCGAGCAATCCGTACTCGAGAGTTCGTGCGCGTTGTCAAGGTAGCCCTTGCGGGAAGCGATTGCTAACCTCGCATCGTTCGAGCGCCGGTGCTTTCGCGGCATCGGATCGATGTGCGGGAGTCGAGGGAGGACACGTGCACGATCAACGGAGTTCGTTCCGACGGGAAGGAGTGAGTGATGCCCGCCGCGCTCGTGCGACGAGGCCGTCGCGGGCCGCGCGTCGCGTCGTCGCGGTGTCGGGATGGATGGTCGCGTGCACGTGTCACGTGGCGTGCGCGCAATCCGGTGCGGCGACTCCCGGCGACGCGGCCGCCGTATTCGGCTCGGGGGACTGGCCGACGATCGACGGCGAACACGCCGCGACGCGCTACTCGCCGCTCGACGAGATCAACACCGAGAACGTATCCGCGCTCGAGGAGCTGTGGAGCTATACGCTCGGCGGCGCGTCGACCGCGGTGCCGCTCGCCGTCGACGGCATCGTCTACGTGCCGAGCGGCGATCGCGTCGTTGCGCTCGACGGCGACACCGGCGAAGAGGTGTGGGTGCACGTGCTGCGCGCACCGAGCGCGCCGGAGCGCGAGACCGCGTCGGCGTCGCCGGTGCCGATGCGCGGCGCGCGCGCGTCGAATCGCGGAGTGTCGTACTGGCCGGGCGACGCCGAGCACGGCCCGCGAATTCTCTTCACGAGCGGCTCGCGCCTCGTCGCGCTCGACGCCGCGACGGGCGAGCCCGCGGCGGGCTTCGGCGAGGACGGCGCGGTCGACATCGGCGTGCCGTACGGCGGCGCGCCCGTGATCTACAAGCACGCCGCGATCGTCGGCGCGGCCGTCGGCGAGCTGCCGCAAGGCGACCCGGGGAACTCGCGGGCCTTCGACGTGCGCACCGGAGAGAAGCTCTGGGAGTTTTGGACCGTGCCGCGTCCCGGCGAGCCGTTCAACGACACGTGGCACGACGGCAGCTGGGAGCGGCGTTCCGGCACGAACATGTGGGCGTTCTCGGCGCCCGTCGACGTCGAGCGCGGTCTCGTCTATCTGCCGATCTCGAGCCCGTCGCCGAACTATTACGGCGGAGATCGTCCCGGCGAGAACGTGTTCGGCAATTCGATCGTTGCGCTCGACGCGCTGACCGGAAAATACGTCTGGCATTTCCAGACGGTGCATCACGACATCTGGGATGCGGATATGCCTTCGGCCGGCGCGCTATTCGATTTCGTGCATGACGACGGCCGGCGCTCGCCGGCGATCGTGCACGTCGGCAAGACGAGCTATCTGTTCGTGCTGAACCGGGAGACGGGAGAGCCGCTGATCGAGGTGGAGGAGCGGCCAGTGCCGAAGGGCGACGTGCCGGGCGAATGGTACTCGCCGACGCAGCCTTTTCCGGTCAAACCGGAACCCCTCTCTCGCGTCAGCTTCGATCCGGAGCGCGACCTCGTGCGGCCCGAAGATACGACGCCCGAGCACGCCGCGGCCTGTCGCGTGCTGCTCGAGCGAAGCGGCGGCTTGCACAACGAAGGGCCGTTCACGCCGTTTCTCTACAAGGCGAAGGATGCGCCGCCGCGCTCGACGATTCAGTTGCCCGGCGGCACCGGCGGCGTGAACTGGGGCGGCGTCGCGTACGATCCCGTCGCGGGACTCGCGTACGTGAACGCGCACGACACGTCGCTGATCGGCTGGATCGAGGATCGCGACCCGCTCGGCAACTACGGGCGCGGCACCCAGTCGTCGCCGCAGCCGTACGACCGAGCGAGCATCTTCGGCCCCGGGCCGTACGCGAGCTTCAACGCTCCGATCGGCGGCGAGTTCGACGAGCAAGGCCGCCCCGTCGGGCCGACGGCACCGTGCTATCGGCCGCCTTGGGCGAGGCTCGTCGCGATCGATCCGAGCAGGGGAGAGATCGTCTGGGCGACGCCGCTCGGGCTCGACGAGAATCTGCCCGAAGGCAAGCAGCTCGTCGGCAACACGGGCAGCGCGGGTCCGTCCGTCACGGCCGGCGGGCTCGTGTTCGTCGGCGCGACGAACGACCGACGTTTCCGCGCGTTCGATGCCCGAACCGGCGAGGAGCTGTGGTCGGCGCGGCTCGAGGCCAACGCGAACGCGAACCCGATGACCTATCTCGGCCGAAGCGGCAGGCAACGGGTGGCGATCGTCGCCGGAAACCGATTGATGGTGTACGCGCTGCCGGAGCCCGCGGGGAATTGATCGCGAATTGATTCGGAGCGCCGGCTGTCGCTATGCTCCGCGCGGAGCGGCAAAGCCTGGGGGAGGAGACGATGACAACGCGCAACGCGGCATTCTTCCGCGTGAGAGGCGGCGCATCGACGTTCATCGCGACGTTCGGCGCTGCGATCGCCTACGGAGCGGTGTACGAGAGCGCGGCCGCGCAGACGCGCGACAGTCTCGAGGTCGACGTCGGCGCGTGCGTCGGCCTCGACTCTCCGGAAGAGCGATTTGCGTGCTACGAGCGCAGCGTCGAAGCGGCGAGACGCGCACGAGGCGAGTCGGCGCAGGCGGTGACCGAGCCGCCGCCGTCGATCGAGCCGAAGCCGTCCGAGCGGCCGGCGGCGGCCGCTGCCGCCTCGTCCTCGTCGACGAGACCGGCGGCCTCGAGCGCCGCCGTCGTCGAACGTGAGATCCCGGTTCGCGTCGACGATGATTTCGGGAAGCGGCAGCCGCGGCGGAAGGTGGAGGAGCGCCCCGAGCTGCGCTCGACGATCGTCGCTCTACGCGAGACCGTCCCGAACACGTATCTGATCACGCTCGAGAACGGCCAAGTGTGGCGTCAGATGGAGGGATCGCGGTATCCCATCCACGTCGGCGACAGCGTGCGGATCTATCCGAGCCGGTGGGGCGGGTCCTATCGCTTGTCCGTCGAGAACGTCCACGGATTCATTCAAGTCGAGCGCGTCCGCTGATGCGGCATCGATACGAAGGTCCTGCTTCGTCAGGGCCTTCGCTCATGCGGCGTTCTCTCGCGCGTCGTTCAGGTTGAAGACCCGTTCCGCGTTCGTCTGGAAGAACTTCTTCTTGGCCTCGTACGAAATCGGCAGCTCGTCCATCGCGATGACTTCCTCGACCCGATACTGGTACGGATAGTCCATCGCATACATCACGCGGTCTTCGCCCAAGACCTTCTGCGCGAACGTCACCATCGGCTCCCAGGCGACGCCGCTATTCGTGATGTAGACGTTTCGACGCATGTAGTGGCTCGGCGGCTCGGCCGAGCGCATGCGGGCATTGCGAACCGGCCACGTAGCGTCCAAGCGATACAAGTGGTACGGCAGTCCTTCGCCGCCGTGCCCGATCACGAGCTTCAGCCTGGGGAAACGGTCGAAGACGCCGGCGTTGATGATCGCGAGCGTGTGCAGCGCGACCTCGACGCCGAAGCCGAGGTCGCCGCGGTGCAGATCGTGCTCGACGAACGGACGCAGCATCGCGGGCGCAGGATCGCGCGGATGGATATAGATCGGCGCATTCGTCGCTTCGGCCGCCTCGAAGATCTCCCAGTACTTGGTGTCGGCCAAGTACTCGCCCTTCGTGTGCGAGTTGACGATGACGCCGTGCAGGCCGAGACGCGTTCTGCCGCGCTCGATCTCCTGTGCGGCTCGCCTCGGATCGTGAGGCGCGATCGCGACGAGGCCGGCATAGCGGTCCGGATGCTTGCGCACCGCTTCGGCCAGCTCGTCGTTGCTGTCGACCGCGAGAGCATGCGCCGTGTCGGCATCGAAGACCTGCACGCCCGGCGCGGTCAGCGACAGCACCTGCATATCGATGCCGGCCGCGTTCATGTCGTCGAGACGCGCCTGGCCCAGCTCGGCCAAGCGATCCGTGAACCGGCCCATGTTGGCGAGATTGCCCCACAGCGCGACGAAGCCGGGCTCGTCGGCGGGATTCGTCTCGAGCAATTTCGCCCACGCGTCGAGGAGCGTCCTCGGCGCCCACGCCTCCTCGGTGGCGATGCGCCGATAGCCTGCCGGCTGCGGCACCGGCATCGGACGGCGGGCGCCCCACTGCTGCGCGAGCGCCGGCGCGGAGAGCGCCGCGCCGGCGCCTAGAGCGAAGCGAAGAAAATTGCGCCGGTTTCGGTTCATCTTCGCCTCCGCCGGCCGAACGTTCATCGCCGATCAGAATCGCTTCGTCGCGGTGATCGCCCACTCGCGCGGCCGGCTCGGCACGCCCGTGCGCGCGGACGGTACGCCGCCGGCCGCGGTGACGGCCGCGCCGAGCTGCTGCCAATAGAACTCGTCCGTGAGATTCGTGACCGCCAACGACACCGAGAAATCGTCGTTCGCGTTCGAGTACGTCAGGCGCGCGTTGAAGATGTCGTAGCTCGGGATGCAGTGCTGCGGACAGATATTGGGCCGATTCGCCGGTCCGTTGGTGCGCTTCGATTGATGATACCAATCGAGGCGCGGCGTAATCCGCGCACCGCTCGCGAGCATGAAGTCGTACTGCACCCCGCTGCTGAAATTCCACTCCGGCTGCACCAGGGCCGAAGGATCGCGGTACATCGGATCGGCGGGATCGCTCACGTCGTTCTCGTACGTGTTGTATCCGGCGCTGAAGTTGATGTTCAGATTCGCGACCGGAGAGAAGACGAGCTCGGTCTCGAAGCCCTCGATCGAACCCGGCGCGTTCGCGTAGAAGAAGATCCACGGAATCCCGGGACTCCCGGCCAGCGCCGTGCCCGCGGGACAAGTGCCTCCGGCCAGGAAATACGGCGTCGGGTCCGGATGGTCCGGGGGGTCGCACTGAGTGGCGCCTACCTGGACCAGCCGCGGATCGTAGTCGCTGTAGAACAGCGCCGAGTTGATGCGGAGCCTACGGTCCAAGAGGTCCACCTTCGCGCCGACCTCGTAGGTCACGACCTCTTCCGGGGGAATCGGCTTCAGCTGCCCGGCCGTGAAGATGCGGGGCGTGTAGCCGGCCGAGCGGAAACCGGTCGCCGTCTGCGCGTAGAGGAACACGTTGTCCGCGGCTTGGAAATCGACGCTGACCTTCCAGTCGGTCCTGGTGTCCCCGAACGGCACGGGGCCGACGACCGGCAAGCCCGGCTGGTGATCGAAGACGTTCGTCTTGTCCTCGTTCGTATAGCGGAGCCCGCCGGACACCGACAGCCGTTCGTTCAGGCGGTAGTTCAGGTGCACGAACGCGGACTTGTTCTCCGTGGTGTACAAGTCGTTGGCCACGAAGTTCAGCAGAAAGCCGGTGTAATCGAACGCACCGAACTCCGTAGTGTTGTACGCGCGGCTGTCGGAGTCGTAGTAGAACAAGCCGGCCGTCCACTCGAGCGATCGGTTCGGCAGCGCGGTGCCGGACAACTGCACCTCGAACTGCCACTGCTCGTGCTCCTGTATGTAGTCGGTGTGCTGAATGGGGTACGGCGTGAAATCGGTATCGCTGGACCAGAACATGGTGTACGTGCGATACGCGACGATCGCCTTCGCGCTCAACGAGTCGCTGATCAGATAGTCGACGGTGCCGGACCAACCCCAGGATTCGGTATCGGCGACCGGATCGTAGTAGGTACCGTCGATCGGGTCGGCGAACGTCGCATAGTTCGTATACGGATCGCCGGTCACGAAGCGGTCGTCTCTCGTGTACGGGACGCCGAAAGTCGGAAGAATCACTTCGGTGTCGTAGGGGCCGTCGGACACCGGCGAGGGAGTATGCGGCGTCATCAAGGTCTGCGGCAGGGGCTCGGTTCGCGAATGGCTGTAGTCCGCCGCGATATTGAGCTCGACTTTCTCGCTCGCGAGGAGCCGCAGCATCAGCCTTCCGGCCTGCACCTCCTGTCCGCCGTAGCTGCCGAGGGCACAGTCACCGGTGCCCCTCGGGTCCACGTGTTGCGGCAGGGAGAACGCATTGTCCTCGGGGCTGCCGGGCTCGACGAGCACGGGCACCGCGACGAGTGGTGTTTCGGGATTGTCGTCGTGATCGACGAGCTCGTAGCCCGCGATGCCGTCGCCGATGCCGGCGAGCTCCGGCGTCCCGCGCCGGATCATCTCGCAGGTGAAATCGAGATATCGCCCGTAGCCTTCTTTTCTCTTCGAGACGCCGACGACGCGCGCGAACAGCCGATCCTCGACGAGCGTGAAATCCCCGACGCCTTTGACGTCGAGCCGATCGAAACGGCCGTAAGTCAGCTCGACGCGACCGGTGTTCTCGCCCTGGGGCTTGCTGGAGATCAGCCGAACGGCGCCGCCGATGCTGTTCTTTCCGAACAGCGTGCCCTGAGGTCCGCGCAGCACCTCCAGGCGCTCGAGATCGATCAACTCCATGTCCGAGCCGGACAGCGTGCCGTGATAGACGTCGTCGATGTAGATCGCGACCGCCGGCTCGAACGCGTACGAGAAATCGTTCTGGATGATGCCGCGCAGGCCGACCGTGCCCGTCGGTCCGTAGTTACCGACGTTCTCTCGGAAGAACGCATTCGGCACCGCGACGCCAATGTCCTCGACGTTCTCGAGGCTTCGTTGGATGAGATCGTCGCCGGTGAAGGCCGTGATGGCGATCGGGGTGGTTTGGATGTTCTCCTCGCGGAAGCGCGCGGTGACGACGACCTCTTCGATGCCCGCCCGATCTTGATTGCTCGGTCTTTCTTGCGCCGCGAGAGGCGTGCTCGTCAGACAACCGACCGCGGCGGCAAGCGCCGTGAGGCGGAGCGTGTGGACGTTACGGAAGCTCGAAGAACGACGGACAGACGATGACGGCGCCGATTGCCGGCCGCTGGCTAACACAGACATCAGCTCTCCCCCAAAAAGCGATGTGTGCGAACGCGACTTGTTATCGCTGCCGGCAGATAATCACAGCGGCAGAATCGTGTCAATGAATATGTATCGGGCGGTTCGAATGCGTGCGATGTGAAACAACCGCCGAGAGCGCTTCGTGGAAATACGCCGTCGCGACGATCGGCACGTTTGTTCCGAGTTCTGCAACGGTCAACACGCAGAGGCAAGAGAGCGGTGACGCGAGCTGCGGATAAGATGCTCGCAGCGGCGCGCGGAGCTGCAGCCCATAGCCATAGCACGGAGGTGTTGGCCGCGCGTGACGGAAGGTGAGTGGTGGAGGCGGCGGGAATCGAACCCGCGTCCGCAAGCTCTCCGCCCTCGGCTCTACATGCTTAGTCCGCCTTTTGTTTTAACCGCGAGCAACCCGACGGACGGGGCACGCTCGACGGCGAGTCCGCTGAATTGTTTAACGACTCGGCGGCGGACGCGCTTCGTCGCGAGCTTGTGAGATGCGACGCCTGAGTCTGGACGCACAAGCACGGCTCCAGTCAGACGGCACCCTACCGGGTATTAAGCGGCGAGTGCGTAGTTGTCGTCGTTGGCAACTATTAGTTTGCAGATGGTTTAACGAGGTTATCTGCACCTCGGCATGCACCTCGGGTTTCGCAACCCACGTCGAAACCAAGTCGCCCCCGTAAGTGTCGTTCTTAGTGTAGGGTCGAAATCGGCGGATTCAAGGTCGCTTCGCACGGATACGCGGTCTTGGACCGCCGGCTCGAGCTCCGGTTCCGAGCACGTCCGGCTCGCGCGGCCACGGCGGAAGAGGGCGTGATGCCCGATGCGGCCGGCCGACTAACGCGTCCCCCTCAGCGCACGCGCCCGCTCGATCTGCCAGTCGCGCTCCTTCTCGGCCGCGCGCTTGTCGTATTGCTTCTTACCCCGTGCGAGTCCGACCAGAAGCTTCGCGCGCCCCTTGTTCCAGTACAGCTCGAGCGGCACGAGCGTATAGCCGCGCCGCTCGACGAGACCGGTCAGCCTGTCGATCTCTCTGCGATGAAGCAGCAGGCGCCGCGTGCGCGTCGGATCCGGCTCGATATGCGTCGACGCGGACACGAGCGGCGTGATATGGGCGCCGAGCAGCCACGCCTGGTTGTCGCGCAGCACGACATACGCCTCGGTGAGCTGCGCCTTGCCGGCGCGCAGGCTCTTGACCTCCCATCCCTGGAGCTCCAGCCCCGCTTCGAAGTCCTCCTCGATGAAATAGTCGAAGCGCGCCTTACGGTTGACGGCGATCGTACGCTCGGAGGACTGCTTTCCCTGTTTTCTGGTCATCGCCCGCCAATGATCCTAGAATGCACCGCAAAAAACACCTCCGGGAGGGGCTTCCTGCATGAATGCACCTGCCGAGCGGCGCCGCTCGCTGCACGGCGAGTGGACTTCGCGTCTCGGGTTCATCCTCGCGTTGGCCGGGTCGGCCGTCGGGCTCGGCAACATCTGGCGCTTCCCCTACCTTGCCGGCGAGAACGGCGGAGGCGCATTCGTGCTCGTCTACCTCGTCTGCGTGTTCGCCATCGGATTGCCGATCATGATGTCGGAGGTGCTGATCGGCCGGCGCGGCCGGCGCAATCCGGTGCGCACGATGGCGTTGCTCGGGGAGGAGGAATCCGGAACGCGGGCGTGGGGGCTCGTCGGTCTCCTCGGCGTCTTCACCGGTTTCCTGATCCTGTCGTTTTACAGCGTGATCGGCGGGTGGACGGTCGCGTACATCGTCGAAGCGGCGTCCGGCGCGTTCGTGAGTGCCGGGAGCGAGCAGGTATCACAAGTTTTCTCCGATATCGTTTCGCGCCCCCTGGTCGCCGGCACCTGGCATACCGTCTTCATGATCCTCACGATCGGCGTCGTCGTGCTCGGCGTCGAGCAGGGGCTCGAGCGCGCGGTGCGCGTGCTCGTGCCGGCCCTCCTCGCGCTGCTACTGGTGCTGCTCGGCTACAGCATGACAACCGGCCGCTTTCTCGACGGTCTCGTATTCCTGTTCGAGCCGCGATTCGAAGATCTCACCGGCGCTTCGGTGCTCGCGGCGCTCGGCCAAGCGTTCTTCTCGTTGAGCGTCGGGATGGGCGCCGTGATGACGTACGGCGCGTATCTCAAGGACGAGGAGTCGATTCCACGCTCTACAGTGGCCGTTGTTTTGTCCGACACGTCGATCGCGTTGTTGTCGGCGCTCGTGATCTTTCCGATCGCTTTCGCACACGGGCTTGATCCGGCTGCCGGCCCTGGGCTTGCCTTCCAGTCGTTACCGCTCGCGTTCGGCCAGATGCCGGGCGGAGTCGTCGTCGCGACGCTCTTTTTCCTGCTGCTGTCGTTCGCGGCCTGGACTTCCGCGATCAGCATCCTCGAGCCCGCGGTCGCGTTCGTGATGGAAACGTGGAACTGGACGCGCCCGAAAGCCGCGATCGTCGTCGGAGCGATCATCTGGGCGTTCGGGTTCGCGACCGTGATGTCGTTCGGGCCGTGGTCCGATATCCAGTTCTGGCGCGGCACGTTCTTCGACAACATCGATCACCTGAGCAACAACATCTTCTTGCCGATTGGCGGCCTCGTGATCGTGATTTTCGCCGGTTGGGTCATGGCGCGGAACTCGACAGCCGACGAGCTCGATCCGCAAGCGGGGTGGGGTTATCGTCTTTGGAGATTCTCCGCCCGCTACGTCGCGCCGATCGCGGTCACGGCGATGCTGCTCAGCTACGGGTTCGGGCTGTTTTGATCGGCTCGGGCCACCGCGCGCGCTTCGCCAGAGCTGTCTGATGCCGAAGATTCACCGCAGCCAACGGGTGCCGTACACGGCCGCCCAGATGTTCGATCTCGTCAACGACGTCGAGGCCTATCCGGAGTTCCTGCACGGCGTGCGCGGCGCGCGGATCGAAGAGCAGGGCGAAGGCTACATGATCGCGACGATCGATATCGGCATCGCGGGCATCCACAAGAGCTTCACGACGCAGAACACGTTCGAGCGACCGCATAGGCTCGATATCGAGCTCGTGTCCGGTCCGTTTCGCCATCTCGACGGGCTGTGGGAATTCGAGGACGTCGGCGAGAACGAGTGCGAGGTCTCCGTGACCCTGACGTTCGAAGTGGCCCCCTCGCCGCTGTCCGTCGTGTTCTCGATGGTCTTCGAGGAGCTCGTGCGCGCGCAGGTCGCGGCGTTCGTGCACAGAGCCGAGGCGGTCTACGGCCCGCCCAAGCAATGAGCGCCGAGGCATCGCGGGGCGGGGAGCGGCGCGGCGGCGAAAAAGCCGTCGTCGAGGTCGTTTACGCGCTCCCGGACGAGCAGCACATCGTCGAGGTCGGGCTCACGCCGGGAATGACGGCGGGCGAGGCGGTGCGCCGCTCGGGACTGCTCGAGGCGTATCCGGAGATCGAGCGCCCGCTCGTGCTCGGGCTCTTCGGCGAGCCGATCGGCGAAGAGCGACCGCTCGTCGCGGGGGATCGCGTCGAGATCACGCGGCCGCTGACGCGCGATCCGCGCGACCTACGGCGCGAGCGCGTTGCGCGCGGAGGCGCCGCCGGGAAGAAGCCGGCGAAGCGCTGAGACGGGGAGGCCGGTCAGTCGCGCGCGGCCGTATCGATCGAAGGCTCTGCGTCGTTCTCGGCGTCCGCGCGGCGATCGTCGCTCGTTCCGGCGTCGTTCCAGTCGATGCGGTGCTCGATGCGCGCGACGCGGTCGTTCTCGAAGTAGACGATGAACCACCGGCGCCTGGGCTCGCCGCGACGCCCCCGGACGAAGTAATACGGGTAATCCCAGCGATCCGCGTGGAACGGGTCCGAGATCATCGGCGTGCCGAGCAGGAACTGCACCTGGCTCCGCGTCATGCCCTCGCGCACCTGATCGATCGCTTCCTGCTCGACGATGTTGCCCTGCTGGATGTCCATTCGGTAGGCGCATCCCGAGAGCACGAGGCCGACGACGAGCGCGCCGACGCAGGCCGCGAAAAGCGCGCGTGCAGGCGCAAGTCCACGCGTCGGCGCGGCGTCAAGGTGGAGAGGCGAGCGTCGATGAGCCATAATGAGCCGCGGATCATACCCCATTTGACGCAGGTGAGTAGACAGTGGAAGGGCGGGACGATCTGCGCAAGGCGGGGCTGAAGGTGACCTCGCCGCGGCTGAAGGTTCTCGAGGTGCTCGAGAACAGCCGTGAGCGCCATCTATCGGCCGAAGGCATCTACCGCGCGCTGCTCGACTCGGGCGAGGAGCTCGGTCTCGCCACGGTGTACCGCGTCCTCACGCAATTCGAGCGCGCGGGCCTCGTGACCCGGCACAACTTCGAGGGGGGCACCGCGGTTTTCGAGCTCGCCGATCGAAATCACCACGATCACATGGTCTGCCTCGACACGGGCAAGGTGATCGAGTTCTACGACGAGCGCATCGAGCAAATCCAGCACGAGATCGCGAATCGCTACGGCTACGAGATCGAGGACCACAGCCTCGTGCTGTACGTGCGTCCGAAATCGACCTGAGCTTTCGCGAACAGCTAGCCGCCGCCCCGGCCGATCATCTCCTCCGCGTGCGCGCGGGTGAGCTCGGTGATCTCGACGCCGCCGAGCATCCTCGACAGCTCCTCGATGCGCTCCTCCCGCGTCAGACGGCGCACGGTCGTGCGGCTCGTCTTGCCGTCCGTCAGCTTCGAGACGCGATAGTGGTGCCGCCCTTGGCTCGCGACCTGGGGCAGGTGCGTCACGCATAGCACTTGCCGGCTCGCGGCGATCTTCGCGAGTTTCCGTCCGACGATCTCGGCGACGCCGCCGCCGATCCCGGCATCGACCTCGTCGAAGACGAAGGTCGGCACCGGCGACGCGTCCGCGCCGACGACCTCGATGGCGAGACCGATGCGCGACAGCTCGCCGCCGGAGGCGATCTTCGCGAGGGGCCCGAACGGCATGCCGGGGTTCAGGCGTACGACGAACTCGACGCGGTCGATGCCGGTCGCGTCCGCGCGCTCCTCGGGCTTCGCTTCGACGCGCACGTCGAATTGCCCATGCGCCAATCCGAGCTCGGGCAACTGCTCCGTGACCGCTTCGGCGAGCTTCGCCGCGACGCGCTTGCGCTTTGCCGAGAGCTTGCGCGCCGCGGCGAAATAGGCCTCCTGCGCGCGCCCGACCTCGGCCTCGAGCGCCTCGACGGACTCGCCGCCCGCCTCGAGCTCGGCGATCCGCGCGCGAAGCCGCTCGAGAACGCCGGGCAACTCGTCCTCGGTGACGCCGTGGCGCCGGGCGAGCGACTTGATCCGGGCGAGCCGCGACTCGACGAGCTCGAGCCGCGCGGGATCGGGCTCGAGGCGGTCGCGATAGTGGATCAACGCGCGCGCCGCCTCGCGGAGCTCGATCTCGACGTTCGCGAGCAATTCGGCCGGCTCGCGCAGCGCTTCGTCGTGCGCGACGAGCCGATCGAGCTCCTGCCCGGCCCGCGAGGCGAGCGCATGTGCGCTCGCCTCGGCTTCGTAGAGCGCCTGGATCGCCGCTTCGAGCCCGCCGGCGAGCTTGTCGACGTTCGCGAGGCGCTCGCGCTCGGCGCGCAGGCGTGCCGGCTCGTCGTCCTCGAGCGCGAGCGCCTCGAGCTCTGCGGCGTGAAAGCGCGCGAGCTCGAGCTCGGCGTCGCGCTGCGCGTTGCCGCCGCGAAGCTCCTCCAGCCGCGCCTCGAGCGCGCGCCACGTGCGAAACGCCTCGGCGACGTCGGACGCGAGCGCTTCGAGCCCGCCGTGTGCGTCGAGGAGCGCGCGTTGATTCGCGGTATCGAGCAGCGACTGGTGCTCGTGCTGCCCGTGGATGTCGACGAGCAGCGAGCCGACGCGCTTCAGATCCTGAAGCGTCACCGGCTGGTTGTTGATGAACGCGCGCGACCGTCCTTCCGCGCCGATCACGCGGCGCAGCAGGCAGCGGTCCTCGTCGTCGAGGCCGAGCTCCGCGAGCAGCGCGAGGACGGGGTGGCCCGGCGGACATTCGAACAGCACGCTGATCTCGGCGCGATCGGCGCCGTGGCGCACCGCGCTCGCGTCGGCGCGGTCGCCGAGGGCGAGGCCGAGCGCGTCGACCAGGATCGATTTGCCGGCGCCGGTCTCACCGGTCACGACCGAAAGCCCGGGCTCGAGCTCGAGCTCGACCTCGTCGATCACGGCGAAATTCTTCACGCGGATCAGGCTCAGCATCGGAGTCGCGTCGAGCGATGCGCGGCGGACGGGCTCATCCTCTGGGCGCCGAGCGATTGAAGCGGCTCGCGCTGCCCCAGCTCAGCTTCGAGCGCAAGAGCTCGTAGTAGTTGTGGTCGCGCGGATGGAGCAGCGTCACGCTCGCGCCGGAGGTTCGAATCCGCAGCGTCTGGCTCGGCTCGAGGGGGCCGTACTCCTCGCCGTCGCACGCAACGAATGCCGGCGTCTCCGTGCCCGGATGCAGGCGCACCTCGAGCACGCTCGACGCATTGAGCACGAGCGGCCGGTCGCTCAGCGTGTGCGGGCAGATCGGCACCATCACGATCGCGTTGAGGTTCGGCTGGATGATCGGGCCGCCGCACGAGAGCGCGTAGGCCGTCGAGCCCGTCGGCGTCGCGACGACGAGGCCGTCCCCGCCGTGCGTATTAACGTAGCTGCCGTCGACCCACGTCGCGAAGTCGAGAATCCGGCTGCTGCCGCGCTTTTGCAGCACGACGTCGTTCAACGCGATCATCGGCGGGCGCGTCTCGCCGTTGCCGTCGACCACCGCTTCGAGCATCAGCCGCTTCTCGGCGACGTGATCGCCGGAGAGGATCGCGTCGATCGTCTCGAGCGCGTGCTCCGGCAGGATGTCGGTCAGAAAGCCGAGCTTGCCGAGGTTCACGCCGAGCAGCGGCACGTCGTGCTGGGCGACCCTGCGCGCGGCGTGCAGCATCGTCCCGTCACCGCCGATCGCCACGATCACGTCGGCACGCGCGGCGAGCTCCGCCTCGTCCAGCAGCTCGATGTCCCCGACGCGGCGGGCGATGACCTCTCCGGACGGCGGCGCGAAGATTCGGGCCTGCCGCGATTTGACGTGGGAGATGATGCGGGACGCGGTTTCTAGAACCCTCGCGTCGGACAACCTGCCCCAGAAGCCGACGTGCTCGAATGCGTACTTCATGCGGTGTTGGAACGCCCCCGGTCGCCGATTGTAGCGGTAAACGCGGCGGAGCGTGCTCGTCGGCGCTGAGGGCGGGTTTGCCGGGCCGGGAGAGAGGGTGCGCGAGGCCCCAACGTCGGCACCCGCTCCTTGACAGTGGCGGGACGCCGTGGCTACCTTGCACCTCGCGTAAATCCGGGCTTTTACAAGGGGTTGCGCGGCCCGCAGCGAGATTCGCGGCGGCGCATCCGAGGATCATGGCAGTCAGCAAAGGAGACTTCCCGGACGAGCGGGCACAGCATCTGCTGCGCGTGCTCGTCGACAAGTACATTCGAGAGGGACAACCGGTCGGATCGCGGACGCTGTCTCGTGATTCCGGTCTCGACCTCAGCCCGGCGACGATCCGCAACATCATGGCGGATCTCGAGGAGATGGGCTTCGTCACCTCCCCGCACACGTCCGCGGGAAGAGTCCCGACGATCAAGGGCTATCGCCTGTTCGTCGATACGCTGATCAAGCTCACGCCGCCGAAGGAAGACGAGCTGGCGCAGTTCCGTGAGAAGCTCGAGGAGGCCGCCGGCGATCCTCAGCAGCTCGCGTATTCGGTGTCGTCGATGCTGTCGATGGTCACGAAGCTCGCCGGCATCGTCACGTTGCCTCGCCGGGCCCATACGTCGCTGCGGCAGATCGAGTTCCTCCCGCTCTCCGGGAGGCGCGTGCTCGCGATCCTCGTCGTCAACGAGCGGGAGGTGCAGAACAAGATCCTGAACGTCCATCGAGATTTCACCGAGGACGAGCTGCGTCAGGCCGGGAACTTCCTCACGGAGCAGTTCGGCGGCCGCGATCTGCGGCAGGTTCGTCGCGAGCTCGTCGAGCAGCTCGAGAAGACGCGCGAGTCGATGAACGCGCTGATGGTCGAGGCCATCGAGCTCGCCCAGCGTGCGTTCCCGGACGAGGAGCAGCCGCCGGGCTACGTGCTTTCCGGGGAGACGAACCTCATGGTCGAGGAGCTCGGCAACATGGAGCAGCTGAAATCGCTGTTCAACGCGTTCAGCCGCCAGCACGACATGCTGAGACTGCTCGACCAGAGCCTGAACGCCGACGGCGTGCAGATCTTCATCGGCCAGGAATCGGGCTACCAGATCCTCGAGCAGTGTAGCATCGTCGCGGCCCCGTATACGGCCGAGGACGACACCGTCGGGGTCCTCGGCGTGATCGGACCGACGCGCATGGCCTACGAGCGGGTCATCCCGATCGTCGACATCACGTCGAAATTGCTCGGCCGTGCCTTGAACTCCAGCCACTAGCCCCCATAGCTGCCTTCCGCGTGTAACTTGCTGCGGCCGGGAGGCCGAGGGAGGAGCTTTTGTGATGACCGAAGAGGCCAAGGAACCACGGGCCGCGGAGCCGGAAGCCGACGCGACCCCCGTCGAAACCGGCGAGGCTTCTCGGGAAGCGCGGGCCGGCGAGGTCAACGAGGAGCTCGAAGCCTTGCGCCGCCAGGCCGAGGAGAACTGGAACAACTACCTGCGCGCGGTCGCCGAGCTCGACAACTTTCGCAAGCGCAGCGCTCGGGAGCTCGAGACGACCCGCCGCTACGCGGCGGAGCGGCTCGGGCAGGCGATCCTGCCGGTCCGGGACAGTCTCGAGGCGGCGCTCGCGTCGGCCGACAACGTCACCGTCGAGACCCTGCTCGAGGGGAACCGTGCCACGCTGAAGCTTCTCGATGACGCGCTCGCGAGCGTCGGGATCCGGGAAATCGATCCGCTCGGCGAACCGTTCGATCCGGCCAAGCACGAGGCGATGTCGCTGCAGCCGAGCACCGAGCACGCGCCGAACACCGTCGTTCTCGTGATTCAGAAGGGGTACGAGCTCCACGACCGCCTGCTTCGGCCCGCACGCGTCGTCGTGTCCGCGCCGCAGTCCCAAGGGGACGCGTGACTCGGCGGGGTTGAATTGTGACCGGCCATCCCCCACCTACGGGGGCGAAGGTCGAGTTTCGGGCATTCGCATCCAAAGGATTTCCATCTAGCCGAGCCGAGGTGTGGCAATGGGACGAGTAATAGGCATCGATTTGGGCACGACCAACTCGTGCGTCGCGATCATGGAAGGCGGTACGCCGAAGGTCATCGAGAACAGCGAGGGCGATCGCACGACGCCGTCGATCGTTGCGTTCACGAAGGACGGCGAGGTGCTCGTCGGCCAGCCGGCGAAGCGCCAGGCCGTGACCAATCCGAGCAACACCCTCTTCGCGATCAAGCGCCTCATCGGCCGGCGCTTCGACGACGCCGTGGTCGAGAAGGATACGCATCTGGTCCCCTACAAGATCGTGAAGGCGGACAACGGCGACGCGTGGGTCGAGGTCAACGGCAAGAGGATGGCGCCGCCCGAGATCTCCGCGCGCGTGCTCACGAAGATGAAGCAGACGGCCGAGGACTATCTCGGCGAGAAGGTCACCGAGGCCGTGATCACGGTGCCGGCGTACTTCAACGACGCTCAGCGCCAGGCGACGAAGGACGCGGGCCGCATCGCGGGCCTCGAGGTGAAGCGCATCATCAACGAGCCGACGGCGGCGGCGCTCGCGTACGGTCTCGACAAGAAGCGCGGCGATCGTAAGGTCGCGGTATACGACCTCGGCGGCGGCACGTTCGATATCTCGATCATCGAGATCGCCGAGGTCGACGGCGAGCATCAGTTCGAGGTGCTCGCGACGAACGGCGATACCTTCCTCGGCGGCGAGGACTTCGACAACCGCATCATCGAGTACCTCACGAAGGAGTTCGAGAAAGAGAGCGGCATCGACGTCACGAAGGATCCGCTCGCGATGCAGCGTCTGAAGGAAGCCGCGGAGAAGGCGAAGATCGAGCTTTCGTCGCGGCAGCAGACGGATATCAACCTGCCGTACATCACGGCGGACGCGACGGGGCCGAAGCATCTCAACATCAGCCTGACGCGCGCGAAGCTCGAGTCGCTCGTCGAGGATCTGATCGAGCGTACGCTCGAGCCGTGCAAGATCGCGCTGAAGGACGCCGGTCTCTCGGTCAGCGACATCGACGACGTGATCCTCGTCGGCGGTCAGACGCGCATGCCGAAGGTCCAGCAGAAGGTCGCGGAGCTCTTCGGCAAGGAGCCGCGTAAGGACGTCAACCCGGACGAGGCGGTCGCGATCGGCGCCGCGATCCAGGCCGGCGTGCTCGCGGGCGAGGTCAAGGACGTGCTGCTCCTCGACGTTACGCCGTTGTCGCTCGGTATCGAGACGAAGGGCGGCGTGATGACGAAGCTGATCGAGAAGAACACGACGATCCCGACGAAGGCGACGCAGGTCTTCTCGACGGCGGAGGACAACCAGACAGCGGTCACGATCCACGTGCTCCAGGGCGAGCGCAGCCGCGCGGCCGACAACAAGTCGCTCGGCCAGTTCGACCTCGCCGGTATTCCGCCCGCGCCGGCCGGCGTGCCGCAGATCGAGGTCACGTTCGACATCGACGCGAACGGCATCCTGCACGTCTCCGCGAAGGACAAGGCGACGGGCAAAGAGCAGAAGATCGTGATCAAGGCGTCGTCCGGTCTCTCCGAGGAGGAGATCCAGCGGATGATCAAGGAGGCCGAGGCCCACGCCGCCGAGGACGCGAAGTTCCGCGAGCTCGTGAACTTGCGCAACCAGGGCGATGCGCTCGTGCACGCGACGGAGAAGTCGCTGAAGGATCTCGGCGACAAGGTGCCGCCGGAGGAGAGGGCGAAGGTCGAGTCCGCGATCTCGGAGCTCAAGGAGGCGCTGAAGGGCGACAGCAAGACCGCGATCGAAGCCAAGCTCCAGGCGCTGAGCGCCGCGTCGGCAGGCCTTGCTCAGAAGGTCTATGGCGATGCGCAGCAGGCGAGCGGAGGCGGGCGTTCGGGCGACGACAACGTCGTCGACGCCGAGTTCGAGGAAGTCAAGAACGACGAGCAGAAGAGCGCTTGATCTCTCCTGGTTCCGGGAGGCGGGGGATGCTCCGCCTCCCGCGCCCCGTTTTTGCGACGTCGTGAGGCCCCGCTCGCGGCCGATTTCGGCGACAATCTGCACCGGCATGGGGATGAGGCCCGAGGAATCGCCGCGGCCTCGGTATGGGTGAGCTCGACGAATGGCGAAGCGCGACTATTACGAAGTGCTCGGCGTGCAGCGCGACGCCGGTCCGGAGGAAATCAAGAAGGCGTATCGGCGCCTCGCGATGAAATACCATCCGGACCGCAATCCGAACGATCCCGAGGCCGAGGCGAAGTTCAAGGAAGCGAAGGAAGCCTACGAGGTCCTGTCGGACAGCTCGAAGCGCGCCGCCTACGATCGCTTCGGTCACGCCAGCGTCGAGGCGGGCGGTGCGGGCTTCGGCGGCGGCTTCGGTCCCGGCGATCCCTTCAGCGACATCTTCGACGAGGTTTTCGGCAGCATCTTCGGCGCGGGTGCGCGCAGCCGAACGCAGATGTATCGCGGCGCGGACCTGCGTTACGACCTGGAGCTCACGCTCGAGCAGGCCGTCTTCGGCGACACGGTCGAGATCGACATCCCGAGCCGGGTCGCGTGCGAGACCTGCGACGGCACCGGCGCCGCGCCCGGCACGCGGCGCGTCACGTGCGCGACGTGCAAGGGCCACGGCCAGGTCCGCATGCAGCAGGGCTTCATCTCGATCCAGCAGACGTGCCCGGCCTGCCGCGGCGCGGGCACGCGCGTCGAGAAGCCGTGCCCGGACTGCTCGGGCAGCGGCATCGTGCGAAAGCTTCGGACGCTCTCGGTGAAGGTGCCTCCGGGCGTCGACAACGGCGATCGGATACGGCTCGCGCGCGAAGGCGAGCCCGGACGCAACGGCGGCCCGTCGGGCGACCTGTACGTCGAAATCCACGTCAAGCCGCACCCGATCTTCACGCGCGACGGGCAGAACCTCTCGTGCGAGGTGCCGATCAGCTTCGCGACCGCGGCGCTCGGCGGCACGGTCGAGGTGCCGACGCTCGACGGCACCATCGTCCTCAAGGTGCCGCCCGAGACGCAGTCGGGAAAGGTGTTCTGCGTGAAGGGCAAGGGCGTACGCTCGTTGCGTTCGCCGGGCTCCGGAGACTTGTTCTGCCGCGTGCAGGTCGAAACGCCGGTGAACCTGACGTCGGAGCAGAAGAAGATGCTGCGTCGGTTCGACGAATCGATAAGAGGCGGCGGCGAGCGCCACAGCCCGCGGGCGCGGCGCTGGTTCGACGGCGTGAAGAGCTTCTTCGAGCGAATGGGAGCGTGAATTGCTGAAGGTAGCCGTGCTCGGCGCGACCGGGCGGATGGGTCGCGCAATCCTCGCCTGCATCGCGGAGCAGGACGACGTGAAGCTCGTCGGCGCGGTGACGCAGACGGGCGACCCTTCGATCGGCCGCGACGCCTCGGCGGGCACGTCGCTGCCGCCTTTCGGCGTGCCGCTGACCGACGATCGCGAGCAAGCCCTGCACGGGGCGCAGGTCGCGATCGACTTCACGCTGCCCGCGGCGCTCGAGGCGAACGTCCGGGCCTGCGTCGCGCACGGCACGGCGCTCGTCGTCGGCACGACGGGGCTCGAGAGGCGGCATTTCGACGCGATGGAGCGCGCCGCGCATCAGATTCCGTTGGTCTACGGCCGGAACATGAGCGTCGGCGTGAATCTCTTCATGGAGCTCGTCGCACGCGCCGCCGCCGCGCTCGGCAACGAATACGACGTCGAGATCGTCGAGGCCCACCACCGCCAGAAGGTCGACGCGCCCTCCGGCACCGCGCTCGCGCTCGGCGAGCGGATCGCCGCGGCGAGGGGGCGGCCGCTGAAGGATCTCGCGGTGTATACCCGACACGGCACGACCGGTCCGCGCGTTCCCGGCACGATCGGCTTCTCCGTGATTCGCGGCGGACAGATCGTCGGCGATCACTCCGTGATGTTCATCGCCGGCGACGAGCAGATCGAGTTCGTCCATCGAGCGCGCGAACGGGCGGCGTTCGCGCGCGGCGCTCTGCGCGCGGCGCGTTGGGCCGCCGGCCGCGCGCCGGGCTTTTACTCAATGGCGGACGTGCTCGGGCTGGCGGCGGAGCGCTAGCGACGGCGCGGCCGATTTCGAGCGGTCGCGCCACCGAAGCGTCCGCTCCTCGCGAATGCAGCGTGCAAAGCGGGCAGGCGAGCCGCTACAATAGCCGCCTGAGCCCCAACTACCTGAACGCTCTCCGGGTTGCTGCGTGCCTTGCCGCAATCCGCGACCTTGTGCAAGGCGCCATCGAGAAGGAGCTCAGCGCGTGACAGAGCCGGCGATACTAGCGCTCGAAGACGGAACGGTGTTCCGCGGTATATCCGTCGGTGCGCCGGGTCGAAGCCTCGGCGAAGTGGTGTTCAACACCGCGATGACCGGGTACCAGGAAATCCTCACCGATCCGTCGTACTACCGGCAGATCGTCACGCTGACGTACCCGCACATCGGCAACGTCGGCACGAACTCGGACGACTTCGAGTCGAGCAAGGTTCACGCCGCGGGGCTCGTGATCCGTGACCTCTCCCGCGTCGTCAGCAACTGGCGCAGCGAGCTGTCGCTCGGCGAGTTTCTACGCCGCAGCAACACGGTCGCGATCGCCGAGATCGACACGCGGCAGCTCACGCGCATCATCCGCGACAAGGGCGCGCAGGGCGGGTGCATTCTGACGGGGCCGAGCGCGACTCCGGAGGAGGCGGTGCGTGCGGCCCGCAAGTTCCCCGGCATCAAGGGCATGGATCTCGCTCGCCTGGTGACCACGAAGCAGACGTATCAGTGGAACCAGGGCAGCATCTGGCCGGAGCGACCGGTCGTCTACACGAAGCGCATCGCGAGCTTTCACGTGGTCGCCTACGACTTCGGCGTGAAGCGCAACATTCTGCGGCTCCTCGCCGACCACGACTGCCGCATCACGGTCGTGCCGGCGACGACGACGGCGGAAGAGGCGCTGCAGCTCAACCCCGACGGGATCTTCCTGTCGAACGGCCCGGGCGACCCCGAGCCGTGCACGTACGCGATCGAGGCGATCCGCAAGTTCATCGAGATCGGTATCCCGCAGTTCGGTATCTGCCTCGGGCATCAGCTGCTCGGGCTCGCGGCCGGCGCGAAGACCGTGAAGATGAAGTTCGGCCATCACGGCGCGAACCATCCGGTGCTCGAGATCGACACGGGCCGGGTGATGATCACGAGCCAGAACCACGGTTTCGCCGTGGACGAGTCGACGCTGCCGCCGAACGTGCGGGTCACGCACCGATCGCTGTTCGACGGAACGCTCCAAGGTATCGAGCTCACGAACGCGCCGGCGTTCTCCTTCCAGGGACATCCGGAAGCGAGCCCCGGTCCCCAGGAAGTCCGCCCGTTGTTCGCGCGGTTCGTCGAGATGATGAAGGAGCACCGCCGGCAGACCGTCGCCGCCGCCGCGCGATGATCCGACCGCATCCGCGATTCGGGCGCACCGTTCGCGAGCGCCCGACAGATTCCGCGCGCCCCGCCCGCCGATCCCAGCGGGAAGGGGGCGCCGCCGCTTCAATCCAATCGATCGCGGGCTTCGCCTCGATCGAGCGCTCACGGAGAGTGGAATAACCGTATGCCGCGCCGCCAAGACCTCGAAAGCATCCTGATCATCGGAGCCGGTCCGATCGTCATCGGGCAGGCTTGCGAGTTCGATTATTCGGGCACGCAAGCGTGCAAGGCGCTTCGGGAGGAGGGCTATCGGGTCATCCTCGTGAACTCCAATCCCGCGACGATCATGACCGACCCGCAGAGCGCGGACGCGGTCTACATCGAGCCGATCAGCTGGCGCGCGATCGCGAGCATCATCGAGCGAGAAAGACCGTCCGCGCTGCTGCCGACGATGGGCGGTCAGACCGCGCTCAACTGCGCGCTCGACCTCGATCGCGAAGGCATTCTCGAGAAGTACGGCGTCGAGCTGATCGGCGCGTCGCGCGACGCGATCGCGATGGCCGAGGACCGCGAGCTCTTCCGCAACGCGATGAAGGAGATCGGGCTCGAGGTCGCGCGCGCCGGTGTGGCGCATTCGCTCGAGGAAGCGCGGGAGGTGCAGGAGGAGATCGGCTTCCCGATCATCGTGCGCCCGTCGTTCACGCTCGGCGGAAGCGGCGGCGGTATCGCGTACAACCGCGAGGAGTTCGAGGAGATCGTCGCGCGCGGCCTCGACCAGTCGCCGACGACCGAGGTGCTGCTCGAGGAGTCGGTGCTCGGCTGGAAAGAGTTCGAGATGGAGGTCGTTCGCGATCGGAACGACAACTGCATCATCGTCTGCTCGATCGAGAACCTCGACCCGATGGGCATCCATACGGGCGACTCGATCACCGTCGCGCCCGCCCAGACGCTGACCGACAAGGAGTATCAGCGCATGCGCGACGCGTCGATCGCCGTGCTGCGCAAGATCGGCGTCGACACCGGCGGCTCGAACGTGCAGTTCGCGATCAACCCCGAGGACGGGCGGCTCATCATCATCGAGATGAATCCGCGCGTGTCGCGCTCGTCCGCGCTCGCGTCGAAGGCGACCGGATTCCCGATCGCGAAAGTCGCGGCGAAGCTCGCGGTCGGCTACACCCTCGACGAGCTGCGCAACGAGATCACGGGCGGGCTCACGCCCGCGAGCTTCGAGCCGACGATCGATTACGTCGTCACGAAGGTACCTCGCTTCACGTTCGAGAAGTTTCCGCAGGCGAACGATCGCCTGACCACGCAGATGAAATCGGTCGGCGAGGTCATGGCGATCGGGCGGACGTTCCAGGAGTCGCTGCAGAAGGCGCTGCGCGGCCTCGAGATCGGCGTCGACGGGCTCACGCCGATGATGCGCGCGGCGGAGACCGAGGAGGAATGGGCCGAGCTCAAGCGCGAGCTCAGCATGCCGGGCGCCAACCGGCTCTGGTACGTCGCGGACGCGTTCCGTCTCGGCATGCCGCTCGACGAGATCCATCAGCTCACGAAGATCGATCCGTGGTTCCTCGCGCAGATCGAGGATCTCGTCGAGACGGAGAAGGCCGTCGCCGCGGAAGGCCTCGACGCGCTGCAGCCCGAGCGGCTGCGCGCGCTGAAGCGCAAGGGCTTCAGCGACAGCCGCATCGGGTCGCTGCTCGGCGTCGGCGAGGCGGTCGTGCGCAAGGCGCGCTACAAGCACGGCGTCCGGCCGGTATTCAAGCGAGTGGACAGCTGCGCGGCGGAGTTCCCGACGACAACCGCGTATCTCTACTCGACATACGAAGAGTACTGCGAGGCGGATCCGACGGATCGCGACAAGATCATCATTCTCGGCGGCGGGCCGAACCGCATCGGGCAGGGCATCGAGTTCGACTATTGCTGCGTGCACGCCGCGTTCGCGCTCAAGGAGATCGGCTTCGAGACGATCATGATCAACTGCAATCCGGAGACGGTCTCGACGGATTACGACACGTCCGACCGTCTCTACTTCGAGCCGCTGACGCTCGAGGACGTGCTCGAGATCGTCCACAAGGAGAAGCCGAAGGGCGTGATCGTGCAGTACGGCGGTCAGACGCCGCTCAAGCTCGCGCGCGCGCTCGAGGCCGCGGACGTGCCGATCATCGGCACTCCGCCCGATTCGATCGATCTCGCCGAGGACCGTGAGCGCTTCCAGCAGCTCGTCAACCGGCTCGGGCTCAAGCAGCCGCCGAACTGCACCGCGAGGACGACCGACGAGGCCGTCGCGATGGCGAAGGAGGTCGGCTATCCGCTGGTCGTGCGGCCGTCGTACGTGCTCGGCGGACGGGCGATGGAGATCGTCTACAGCGAGGACGAGCTCAAGGACTACATGACGCAGGCTGTCAGCGTCTCGAACGAGAGCCCGGTGCTGCTCGATCGTTTTCTCGATCTCGCCGTCGAGGTCGACGTCGACGCGATATCGGACGGTCAGGAGGTGATCATCGGCGGCATCATGGAGCACGTGGAGCAGGCGGGCATTCATTCCGGCGACTCGGGCTGCTCGCTGCCGCCTTTCAGCCTGAGCGAGGACGTGCAGCGGGAGCTCGCGGATCAGGTCACGAGGATGGCGAAAGCCCTCGGCGTCGTCGGCCTGATGAATACGCAATTCGCGATTCAGAACGGCATCATCTACGTGCTCGAGGTGAATCCCCGCGCGTCGCGAACGGTGCCTTTCGTCTCGAAGGCGATCGGCATGCCGCTCGCGAAGATCGCCGCGAAGGCGATGGCGGGCGTCTCCTTCGCCGAGCAGGGCGTGACGCCGCCGACGCGCCGGCCCTACTTCTCGGTGAAGGAATCCGTTTTTCCGTTCATCAAGTTCCCGGACGCGGATCCGATCCTCGGTCCGGAGATGAAGTCGACGGGCGAGGTCATGGGCACCGGCCGGACCTTCGCGGAGGCTTACGCGAAGGCGCAGATCGCGTCCGGCGTCGATCTGCCGCGCTCGGGCATCGTGTTCTTGAGCGTGCGAGATCGCGACAAGCCGGCCGCGGTCGAGCTCGGTAGAGAGCTCGTGAAACGCGGGTTCGAGATCGTAGCGACGGGCGGTACCGCCGAGGCGCTCGCGCGCGCCGGCGTGCCGTGCACCAGGGTCAACAAGGTGCGCGAGGGCCGTCCGCACATAGTCGACATGATCAAGAACCGCGAGATCGCCCTGATCGTGAACACCACGGAGGGCAAGCAAGCGATTCGAGAGTCGCATTCGATCCGCGGCGCGGCCGTGCAGAACAAGGTGACTTACTACACGACCCTTGCGGCCGCGAGAGCGACATGCGACGCTCTGGATTATCTCGACAACGTCGTCGTCAACCGATTGCAAGACCTGCACGAGGAGGCAGCGATTTGACCAAGGTGCCACTTACGGCGCGCGGCGCGGAGCTCCTCCGCGAGGAGCTTCGCAGGCTGAAGAACGAGGAGCGCCCACGCATCGTCAATGCAATCGCGGAGGCACGTGCGCACGGGGATCTGCGTGAGAACGCCGAGTATCACGCCGCGAAGGAGCAGCAAGGGCTCATCGAGGCGCGGATACGCGACATCGAGGCGAAGCTCGCGAACGCGCAGATCATCGACGTGACGCAGCTCGAGGCGAACGGCCGAGTCGTGTTCGGCGCGACCGTGCACCTCATCGACGTCGAGAGTGGCGAGGAGGCACGCTATCAGATCGTCGGAGAGGACGAGTCGGACATCAAGGACGGGCTGATCTCGATCACCTCTCCGATCGCCCGAGCGCTCATCGGGAAGGAAGAAGGCGATACCGCCGAGGTCGCGACGCCGAGCGGGCGACGCCGCTACGAGATCGCGCGCGTCGAGTACGTCTGACGCTCGACGCCGGCGAACGGCGACGCTTCAGCTCTGCGGCAGGCGGATCGACGCCGGGTTGCCCGGCCGATAGAGCAGCGCCACGTGGCCCGATTCCTTGACGAGGCAAGCGTCCGCCATCGGCGCGAGCTCGGCGAAAATCCTGGCCCGGCGTTGTCGATCGCCGAAGCGAACCCGCACCTTCACGAGCTCGTGATCGGTCAATGCCTTGTCGAGCTCCTTGCGCAGCGACTCGGTGACGCCGCCCGCGCCGACTTCGATGACCGGTGTCAGGGTATGACCGAGGATTCGTAGATAGTTGGATTGCTCTTCGGTGAGATGCATCCTAGTTCTTGTTATGCGCGCCGTCCTCGTCGGCGCCGTTGGACGAGCATAGATGAGTCGGCGCGGCGGGTCCAGTAGCCGCTGGAAACGCCGCCAGGAACGGGACCCCTACGTCGAGCGGGCGGCCCGAGAAGGGTGGCGCTCGCGCGCGGTCTTCAAGCTCGAGCAGATCCAGCAGAAGGAGCGCGTGCTATGGCCCGGGATGCGCGTCGTCGACCTCGGCGCGGCGCCGGGGGCCTGGAGCCAGTACGCCGCGAAGATCGTCGGCCCGCGCGGGCGGGTCTGGGCGGTCGACCTGCTGCCGATGGAGCCGATCCCGGGGGTCGAATTCTTGCACGGAGATTTCACCGATCCGGCCACCGTCGAGGCGCTCGCGCGCGCCATCGGGGACGAGAAGATAGATCTTGTGATGTCCGATATGGCCCCCAATATCAGTGGCACACGCGCGATCGATCAGCCCCGCAGCATGGGCCTTGCCGAGGAGGCGTTGCTGTTCGCCACCGAGGTCCTCGCTCCCGGAGGTACCTTTCTCGTCAAGCTTTTTCAGGGCGAGGGTTTCCCGGAGTTCGTGCAGCACGCGAGACGAACCTTCGGTGCGGTCAAGTTGCTGAAGCCGAAGGCTTCTCGGCCCGAGAGTCGCGAGATCTACATGCTGGCCAGAAACCATCGGATGTAGTACGGTCTAACGTGGGATCGGTCCGATGCCTCGGGCCGCCCAATCGTGAGGTAACGTTTTGAACGACCTGGCAAAGAACGTCATTCTCTGGATCGTCATCGCCGTCATCTTGCTGACGGTGTTCCAGACCTTCGGCCCGAACAACCAACGCGCCTCCTCCCCGATTCCCTACTCGATGTTCCTCCAGCAGGTCGAGGCCGGAGCGATCGAGGAAGTCACGTTCGAGCGGGAGAAGACGATCCGCGGCCGCCGGACGAACGGCGAGCCGTTCCTGACCTATAACCCGGAGACGGACAACACCGCGCTGATCGGCACGCTCCAGGAGCACGGCGTCGTCATCAAGGCGAGCCCGCCGGAGCAACAGTCGTTCCTGCTGCAGCTGTTCATCTCGTCGTTCCCGATCCTGCTCCTGATCGGTGTGTGGGTGTACTTCATGCGCCAGATGCAGGGCGCGGGCGGCGGGCGCGGCGCGATGTCCTTCGGCAAGAGCCGTGCGCGCCTGCTCGGCGAGGATCAGGTGCACGTCACGTTCGCGGACGTGGCCGGCGTCGAGGAAGCGAAGGAGGAAGTCGTCGAGATCGTCGACTTCCTGAAGGATCCGGCGAAATTCCAGCGCCTCGGCGGCAAGATCCCGAAGGGCGTGCTGATGGTCGGCCCGCCCGGCACGGGCAAGACGCTGCTCGCGCGTGCGATCGCCGGCGAGGCCAAGGTGCCGTTCTTCACGATCTCGGGCTCGGATTTCGTCGAGATGTTCGTCGGCGTCGGCGCCTCGCGCGTGCGCGACATGTTCGAGCAGGCCAAGAAGCACGCGCCGTGCATCATCTTCATCGACGAGATCGATGCCGTCGGCCGGCACCGCGGCGCGGGGCTCGGCGGCGGTCATGACGAGCGTGAGCAGACGCTGAACCAGCTGCTCGTCGAGATGGACGGCTTCGAGGGCAACGAGGGCGTCATCGTGATCGCGGCGACGAACCGGCCCGACGTCCTCGACCCGGCGCTGCTGCGTCCAGGCCGCTTCGACCGCCAGGTCGTCGTGCCGTTGCCGGACGTGCGCGGGCGCGAGCAGATCCTCAAGGTCCACATGCGCAAGGTCCCGGTCGATCCGAACGTGAAGCCCGCGGTCATCGCGCGGGGCACGCCGGGCTTCTCGGGTGCCGATCTCGCGAACCTCGTGAACGAGGCCGCGCTGCTCGCCGCACGGGCGAATCGCCGCACCGTGCGGATGGAGGAGTTCGACAAGGCCAAGGACAAGATCATGATGGGCACCGAAAGGCGCTCCATGGTCATGAGCGAGGAGGAGAAGAGGCTCACGGCTTATCACGAGTCGGGCCACGCGATCGTCGGCTTGCTCGTCCCCGATCACGACCCGGTCTACAAGGTCACGATCATTCCGCGCGGCCGCGCGCTCGGCGTGACGATGTTCCTGCCGGAGGAGGATCGCTACAGCTACTCGAAGCGGCGTCTGATGAGCCAGATGAAGAGCCTCTTCGGCGGCCGCATCGCCGAGGAGCTCGTCTTCGGACCGGATCGCGTCACGACCGGCGCCGCGAACGACATCGAGCGCGCGACGGAGATCGCGCGGAACATGGTCACGAAGTGGGGGTTGTCGGACCGGCTCGGTCCGTTGACCTACACCGAGGACGACGGCGAGATCTTCCTCGGCCGCAGCGTGACGCGGCACAAGCAGGTCTCGGACGTGACCGCGCATGCGATCGACGAGGAAGTGCGCAGCCTGATCGATACGGCGTACAACGAAGCCAGAGAGCTCCTCAAGGCGAACATCGACAAGCTCCACATGATGGCCGACGCTCTGATGAAGTACGAGACGATCGACGAGCATCAGATCAAGGACATCATGGAGGGGCGCACGCCGAGGCCGCCAGAGGACTGGAACGAGCCGTCGGAGTCGGGACGCACCGAGCCCGAGCCTGCGGACGAGCCGGCGCCCGCGTTCGGCGGTCCCGCGGGTCGGCCCGGCCCGGCCGGCCAGCACTGATCCAGGCCGAGCCGGGCGGCGGCCCAGCCGTCCGGCGGGTTCCGGTCGCTCGAGCCGTCGCGGTTCCGAGCGCCCGATATCGGACTTTTCTGCGCGCACCGAGAACGAAGAACGCCGGCGGACGGGGCTAACGGGCGATCGCTCCGCCGAGCGGTGCGCCCGGTCAAGGGAGGATCGATGACCAGACGCTATTTCGGCACCGACGGCATTCGCGGCCAGGTGGGCGTCGCGCCGATGACGGTCGATTTCGCGTTGCGCCTCGCGAGCGCCGCCGCACGCGTGCTCGCGCCCAACGGCGGCACGGTGCTGATCGGCAAGGACACGCGCGTCTCCGGGTACATGTTCGAGTCCGCGCTCGAGGCCGGATTCGTCGCGGCCGGGGTCGACGTGCTGCTGACCGGCCCGCTGCCGACGCCGGCGATCGCGTATCTGACGAAGAAGCTCGGCGCGGATTTCGGCGTCGTCATCAGCGCCTCGCACAATCCGTACTTCGATAACGGCATCAAGTTCTTCGCGTCCGACGGCGAGAAACTCTCCGACGAGCTCGAAGAGGCGATCGAGGCATCGCTCGACGAGGAGCCGATCACGCGCGAGTCGAAGGCGCTCGGCAGAGTGCAGAAGGCGACCTCGGCCCGCGACGACTATATGGCCTTCCTCAAGAGCACGATCCCGAGCGACATGACGCTCGACGGCCTGAAGATCGTCGTCGACGCATCGCACGGCGCGGGCTACAAGGTGGCGCCGCGCGTGATCGCCGAGCTCGGCGCGGACGTCGTGCCGGTCGGCTGCTCTCCGAACGGGCGCAACATCAACGACGGCTGCGGCTCGACCAGGCCGGACCTCTTGAAGCTGACCGTGACCGGAGTGCGCGCGCACGTCGGTTTCGCGCTCGATGGCGACGGCGATCGAGTCGTGATGGTCGACGAGCGCGGCGACATCGTCGACGGCGATCGGCTTCTCTATATCCTCGCGCGCGATCGCCGCGAGCGAGGCGTGCTGAAGGGGCCGGTGATCGGCACGGTCATGAGCAATCTCGGGCTCGAGCTCGCGCTGCGCGATCTCGGCATCGAATTCCGCCGCGCGAAGGTCGGCGATCGGCACGTGCTCGCGATGCTGAAGGAGCACGGCGGCATACTCGGCGGCGAGACGTCCGGGCACGTCGTCTGCCTCGACAAGACGACCACCGGCGACGGGCTGATCACCGCGCTGCAGGTGCTCGCGGTGATGCGGCGCACCGGCCGCAGCCTGCGGGAGCTCGCGCAGCCGATGCCGCAGCTGCCGCAGGAGCTGATCAACGTGCGTGTCGCGCGCCGCGTCGACGTGGACGGCATCCCGGCGATTCAAGACGCGATTCGCAGCGCGGAAGAGGTGCTCGGCGATCGCGGCCGCGTCGTGCTGCGACCTTCGGGCACCGAGCCCGTCGTGCGCGTCATGGTCGAGGGCGAGGATGCCGAGACCGTTCGCTCGCTCGCGGTGCGTCTTGCCGATACCGTGCGTGCGGCGATCGCGTGAGCGCGTCTGCTGATGAGGCTCGTTCGGTTTGTCGCGGTTGATTCCGCGCCAAGCCGCCCTTAAGCTCTCGGCCCCGCAATGGACACCTGCTGGAGGAAAGCGCGATGAGCGCCGCTACGCGAGCATCGTCCGGGCGAACGAAATTGGTCGCCGGAAACTGGAAGATGCATGGATCGCTCGCGTCGATCGATGCGCTCGTCTCGGCGCTCGTCGCGGGCAAGAAGGGCGGCGCGAAGATGCTGCTCTGCGCGCCGTATCCGTACTTGAAGACCGTCGCGGACCGGCTCGCGGGCAGCGACATCCTGCTCGGGTCGCAGGACGTCTCGACGCGGATCGGCAGCGGGGCGTTCACCGGCGAAGTATCCGGCGCGATGCTGGCCGACGTCGGGTGCCGCTACGCCATCGTCGGCCACTCGGAGCGCCGTACGCTGTTCGGCGAGAGCGACGCGATCGTCGCCGAGAAGTTCAAGGCGGCGCAGCAGGCGGGGCTCGTTCCGATCCTGTGCGTCGGCGAAACGCTCGACGAGCGCGAGGCGGGCCGAACCGAGGAGGTTGTCGAGCGTCAAATGAAGGCGGTGCTCGACGCCGCGGGTGTCGCGGCTTTCGCGAACGCGGTCGTCGCGTACGAGCCGGTCTGGGCGATCGGCACGGGCAAGACAGCGACGCCGGAGCAGGCACAGGCCGTACATGCGCAAATTCGCAGCATGATCGCGCGGCAAGATGCTACAATCGCATCCGGCCTCGTCATCCTCTACGGCGGCAGCGTGAAAGGCGGCAACGCGGCCGAGCTGTTCGCGATGGAGGATATCGACGGCGGCCTCGTGGGCGGAGCGTCTCTCGACGCCGCGGAATTCTTGAAGATTTACGACGCAGCATCCGCGCGGTGAGGCGGAGTCGTTTTCGATAGACATCGGCACATGCTTCAGACGATCGTCTTGATATTGCATATACTCGTGTGCCTGATGATCGTCGGGCTCGTGCTCCTGCAGCGGGGCAAGGGCGCCGAGGCCGGAACGGGCTTCGGGGCCGGGGCGTCGGGTACGGTTTTCGGGGCACGCGGCTCGGCGAACTTCCTGTCGAGGACAACGGCGCTGCTCGCGACGACGTTTTTCGTCACGAGCCTCGCGCTCGCGTACTTCTCGACCGAGCAGCAGCAGCCCGAGAGTATTCTCGACAGAATGCCCGCCGGCGGGTCGCGCGCGGTGCCCAGCGAGCCGCAGGACCTCGATTTGCCGCCGGCGCTGCCATCGGAGCTCCCGGCGGACGATGCTCCGGCCTCGGAGCGACCTTCGCCGGCCGATGAGCCCGCCGCGCCATCGACCGAAGCGGAAGGCAATTGATTCGTTGCGGATGTGGTGGAATTGGTAGACACGCTGTCTTGAGGGGGCAGTGGCGCAAGCCGTGTCGGTTCGAGTCCGACCATCCGCACCACTAATTACAGCGAGACGCGCTCCGGCTGAGTTGCTACAATTCGCGCCGGCTCGATCGGCGCCAGCCAATCGAATCCAACACGGCCGGTCCGAGCGGCCGGTTTTTTTATAGGGTCCCACCGCGCAAGCGGCCGGGCGCGCGTAGCGAATTATGCTTGCAAACTACCTGCCGATCCTGATCTTCGTGATCGTGGCCGCCGGATTGGGCGTCGTCCTTCTCGGTATCGGTTTCGTACTCGGGCGCGGGCAGAAAGACCAGGAAAAGCTTTCCGCTTACGAGTGCGGCTTCGAGGCGTTCGAGGACACGCGTAATCGCTTCGACGTGCGCTACTACCTCGTCGCGATCCTCTTCATCCTCTTCGACCTCGAGCTCGCCTTCTTCGTGCCCTGGGCCGTTTCGCTGGACGCGGTCGGCCTGTTCGGAATCGGCGCAATGGGCGTGTTCCTCGCGCTACTCGTCGTCGGTTTCATCTACGAATGGAAGAAAGGGGCGCTGGAATGGGATTGAGCGGAGAAGCGGCCCGCACGGCCCTCGACAAGGAATTGCCGTTCGACGTCCCCGAGGTGATGCAGCGGGGCTTCGTCGTCACGCAAGTCGACAAGCTCGTGAACTGGGCGAGGACGGGGTCGCTGTGGCCGATGACTTTCGGCCTCGCCTGCTGCGCCGTCGAGATGATGCACGCCGGTGCCGCTCGATACGATCTCGACCGCTTCGGCGTGATCTTCAGGCCGAGCCCCCGACAGTCGGACGTGATGATCGTCGCCGGAACGCTGTGCAACAAGATGGCGCCGGCGCTTCGCAAGGTCTACGACCAGATGCCGGAGCCGCGCTGGGTCATCTCGATGGGCTCGTGCGCGAACGGCGGCGGCTATTACCACTACTCGTACTCGGTCGTGCGCGGATGCGATCGCATCGTTCCGGTCGACGTCTACGTGCCGGGCTGCCCGCCGACCGCCGAAGCGCTTCTGTTCGGCATCATCCAGCTGCAGAAGAAGATCTGGCGTACTCATTCGATCGCCCGCTGAAGGCCGACGGCGATCGATCGGTCGAGGCGCCGCCCGATCGTCGGCTCACGCGGACCAAGGTTGTGACGGGACGACATGCGAACTGAACAGCTTTCGCCGAGGCTCGCCGCGCTTGCCGAAGCGGTAGAACGGACGCTCGCCGGCCGCGTCGAGCGGTTGTCGCCGTGGCTGAACGCGGGGCAGCTGGCGTACGAGGTCGAGGCCGAGCATTTGCTCGACGTTTGCCGGACGCTGCGCGACGACGAGGCGCTCCGGTTCGAGATGCTGATCGATCTCGCCGGCGTCGATTATCTCGTCTACGGCCGCGACGAGTGGCAGACGGAAAGCGCGACCGGCACGGGCTTCAGCCGCGGCGTGTTCCGCGACCGCTATGTCTTCCCGGCCGAGCAGGACGACCACGACACGACGCGTTACCGTCCGAAGCACCGCTTCGCGGTCGTCTATCAGCTTCTGTCGATCACGCACAACTGGCGTGTGCGCCTTCGCACGTTCTGCAAGGACGATGCGCATCCGATCCTCGACTCGGTCACCGGCATCTGGAGCTCGGCGGATTGGTACGAACGGGAGGCGTTCGACCTGTTCGGGATCCTGTTCCGCGGTCATCCCGATCTTCGCCGCATCCTGACCGATTACGGTTTCATCGGACATCCGTTCCGTAAGGATTTCCCAGTGAGCGGCCACGTCGAGATGCGCTACGACCCGGAGAAGGGGCGCGTCGTGTACGAGCCGGTGAGCATCGAGCCTCGCACCGTCGTGCCGAAGGTGATTCGCGACGACCACCGCTACGAGCCCGAGCTCAAGGATTCGAGCGATGCCTGAGATCGAAAGCTTTACAGTCAATTTCGGGCCGCAGCATCCCGCCGCGCACGGCGTGCTGCGCTTGGTGCTCGAAATGGAGGGCGAGGTCATTCACAAGGCCGACCCTCACGTCGGGCTGCTGCACCGCGCCACCGAGAAGCTCGCCGAGACGAAGCCGTACAACCAGTCGATCGGCTACATGGATCGGCTCGATTACGTCTCGATGATGTGCAACGAGCACGGCTACGTGCTCGCGATCGAGAAGCTGCTCGGCATCAAGCCGCCGATCCGCGCGCAGTACATCCGCGTGATGTTCGACGAGATCACGCGGATCCTGAACCACCTGATGTGGCTCGGCGCGCACGCCATGGACATCGGCGCGATGACGGTCTTCCTGTACTGCTTCCGGGAGCGCGAGGACCTCATGGACGTCTACGAGGCGGTCTCGGGCACCCGGATGCACGCGACGTACTATCGTCCCGGCGGCGTCTATCGCGATCTGCCGGACAAGATGCCGCAATACGAGCCGTCGCCGTATCGCTCGGCGAAGGAGCTCGAGGAGCTGAACGAGGCGCGTAGCGGCTCGGTGCTCGACTTCATCGAGCACTTCGCCGACCGCTTCCCGGCGCGGATCGACGAGTACGAGACGCTCCTGACCGACAACCGAATCTGGAAGCAGCGCACGGTCAATATCGGCGTCGTCTCGCCCGAGCGTGCGATGCAGCTCGGGTTCTCGGGGCCGATGCTGCGCGGCTCCGGCGTCGTGTGGGATCTGCGCAAGCACCAGCCGTACGAGGTCTACGACCAGCTCGACTTCGACATCCCGGTCGGCAAGAACGGCGACTGCTACGACCGCTACCTCGTGCGCGTCGAGGAATTGCGCCAGTCGACGAGGATCATCAAGCAGTGCGTCGAGTGGCTCAAGAAGAATCCGGGCCCGGTGATGATCGACGACCGGAAGATCGCTCCGCCGCGGCGCATCGAGATGAAGGACGACATGGAGTCGTTGATTCATCACTTCAAGCTGTTCACGGAAGGCTACAGCGTGCCCGAGGGCGAGGTGTACGCGGCCGTCGAGGCGCCGAAGGGCGAGTTCGGCGTGTACTTGATCTCGGACGGCGCGAACAAGCCGTATCGGGTCAAGGTGCGGGCGCCCGGGTTTCCTCATCTCGCCGCGATGAACGAGATGGTGAAGGGGCACATGCTCGCGGACGTCGTGGCCGTGATCGGCACGCAGGACATCGTGTTCGGAGAGATCGACCGATGAGCGACGGAAACTCGGCACGTATGGAAGCGGGCAAGGCCGTGCTCTCCGAGCACGTGCGCGAAGAGATCGACCGTTGGGTCGCGAAGTTTCCCGAGGGGCGTCAGCGGTCGGCCGTGATCGCGGCGCTGCACGCGGTGCAGCACGAGCACGGGTATCTGACGCAGCCGCTGATGGACGCGGTCGCGGAGTATCTGAATCTTCCGCCCGTGCAGGTGTACGAGGTCGCGTCGTTCTACTCGATGTTCGAGACCAAGCCGGTCGGGCGGCACAAGATCTCGGTGTGCACGAATATCTCGTGCATGCTGCGCGGCGCGGACGAGATCGTCGAGCACGTCGAGCGCAAGCTCGGCATCAAGACGGGCGAGAGCACGCCGGACGGCCGCTTCTACCTGAAATGCGAGGAGGAGTGCCTGGCAGCGTGCGTCGGCGCGCCGATGATGATGGTCGATCACGTCTACTACGAGAACCTCACGCCGGAGAAGGTCGATGAGATCCTCGATTCGTTGGATTGAAGCGTCGTTCTCGGGAGGTAGACCGTGAGCTACGCGGACAAACTGAATCTCGTCTGCTTCGCGACGCTGAAGTTCGACCGCGAGCCGTGGTCGCTCGAGAACTATTACAAGGTCGGCGGCTATCGGGCGTGGCAGCGCGTGCTGAACGGCGAGCTGGACCGCAAGGCGATCATCGAGGAGATCAAGGCGTCCGGGCTTCGCGGGCGCGGCGGCGCCGGCTTCCCGACGGGCCTGAAGCTTTCGTTCATGAACGCGGAAGGGCCGGGCCAGAAGTACATTGTCTGTAACTCGGACGAGAGCGAGCCGGGCACCTGTCACGACCGGGACATCCTGCGCTACAACCCGCACTCGATCATCGAAGGCATGGCGATCGCGGGTTACGCGATCGGTGCGACGGCCGGCTACAACTACATCCGCGGCGAGTTCATGTCGGAGCCGTTCCCGCGCTTCGAGCAGGCGCTCAAGGAGGCGTACGAGGCCGGCTGGCTCGGCAAGAACATCAAGGGCTCGGGCATCGATTTCGACTGTTACGCGTTCCTCGGCGCGGGCGCGTACATCTGCGGCGAGGAGACAGCGCTCCTTGAATCGCTCGAAGGCAAGCAGGGCCGCCCGCGCTTCAAGCCGCCGTTCCCCGCGCAGTACGGTCTCTACGGAAGACCGACGACGATCAACAACGCGCAGACGCTCGCGTCGATCCCGACGATCATCCGCAACGGCGCGCAGTGGTTCGCGGATCTCGGCGTCAAGGGCTCGGGCGGCACGGCGATCTTCTCGGTCTCCGGGCACGTCGAGCGGCCCGGCAACTACGAGCTGCCGCTCGGCATTCCGTTCCGCGACCTGCTCGAGATCGCGGGCGGCGTGCGCGGCGGCCGCAAGCTCAAGGCCGTGATCCCCGGCGGATCGTCCGTGCCGGTCGTTCCGGCCGAGACGATGATGGAGCTCACGATGGACTTCGACACGATCCGCGCGGCCGGCAGCGGGCTCGGCACGGGCGCGACGATCGTGATCGACGAGACGACGTGCATGGTGCGGCTGCTGAGACGCATCTCGCGCTTCTATTCCGCGGAATCCTGCGGCCAGTGCACACCGTGCCGCGAGGGCACGGGCTGGCTCTACCGCGTGCTGACGCGAATCATCGAAGGGAAGGGCACGTACGACGACCTCGACAAGCTCGTCGACGTCGCGAACCACATCGAGGGGCACACGATCTGCGCGCTCGGCGACGCCGCGGCGTGGCCGGTGCAGAGCTTCCTCAAGCATTTCCGGCACGAGTTCGAGTACATGGTCGAGCATCGGGGCCGCAGCATCGTCGAGAAGTTGAGCGCCGCGGCCTGACGCGCGCCGCGTGGACGAACATGAGCGACGACATCGTCAAGATCGAAGTGAACGGCGTGCCGCTCGAGGCGCGCAAGGGCGAGATGCTGATCGAGGTGACGGATCGGGCGGGCATCTACATCCCGCGCTTCTGTTACCACCACAAGCTCAGTGTCGCGGCGAACTGCCGGATGTGCCTCGTCGACATCGAGAAGGCGCCGAAGCCGATGCCGGCGTGCGCGACGCCGGTCGCGGACGGGATGAAGGTCTACACGCGCTCGAGGCGCGCGATCGACGCGCAGAAGGCGACGATGGAGTTCCTGCTGATCAATCACCCGCTCGACTGCCCGATCTGCGACCAGGGCGGCGAGTGCGAGCTGCAGGATCTCGCCGTCGGATACGGCCGGGACGTGTCGCGCTACACGGAGCGAAAGCGCGTCGTGAAGGACCTGAACATCGGTCCGTTGATCTCGACCGACATGACGCGCTGTATCCATTGCACTCGGTGCGTGCGTTTCGGCATCGAGATCCAGGGTATCCAGCAGCTCGGCACGATCGGGCGCGGCGAGCGGACCGTGATCAGCACGTACGTCGAGCGCGCGGTCGAGCACGAGCTCTCCGGAAACATCATCGATCTCTGCCCGGTCGGCGCGCTGAACAACAAGCCGTACCGTTACAGCGCGCGGCCGTGGGAGATGAGCTCGAAGCCGCTCGTCGCGGCGCACGATGCGGTCGGCTCGAACATCTACGCGCACGTGCTGCGCGGGCGCGTGAAGCGCGTCGTGCCCAAGCGGAACGACTCGATCAACGAGACGTGGATCTCCGACCGCGACCGATTCAGCTGCTACGGCCTGTACGCGGACGATCGGCTCGAGAAGCCGATGGTCAAGATCGACCAGCAGTGGACCGAGGCGACGTGGCAGGAGGCGCTCGAGCTCGCCGCGCGCGAGCTCGTGAAGACGCTCGACGGAGAAGGCGAGGCGCTCGGCGTGCTCGTCTCGCCGAACGCGACGCTCGAGGAGATGTTCCTGCTGCGCCGCATCGCGGACCGCCTCGGCTCGAGGAATATCGACCATCGTCTGCGGCGGCGCGATTTCCGCGACCAGAACGCGGACCCGGTCTTCCCGTGGCTCGGCTGCTCGATCGAGGGCTTGGAGCGGCGCGACGCGATCCTCGTCGTCGGCTCGAATCTGCGCATGGAAGCGCCGCTGATCGCGCATCGCGTGCGTAACGCGGCGTTGGATGGCGCGGCCGTGACGTTCGTGAATCCGGCCGCTTACACGTATCACTTCGAGCACGAGTACGTCGACGCTCCGGTCGAGCGCATGGTGCACGCGCTCGGGGCGCTCGTCGTCGCCGCGGCTCGGGAGACCCAGAAGCAGGTGCCCGCCGTCGCGGCGAAGCTCGCGAGCGAGATCGCCGCCTCGGACGCGCACACGAGCGCGGTGCGGCGACTGATCGGGAAGGAGCGCGCATTGATCCTGCTCGGTCACCTCGCGCAGCGGCATCCGCAGTTCGCCGAGATTCGTGCGCTCGCCGCGGCGCTCGCCGCGTTGACCGGCGCGGAGATCGGCTATATCGCCGAGGGCGCGAACGGAGCCGGTGCCGCGATCTCGGGCGTGCTGCCGCATCGCGGCCCGGGCGGCGCGGCGGGCGGCGAGCCCGGGCTCGACGTCCAGGGCATGATCAACTCGCCGCGGCGCGCGTACATCGTCTTCGGTATCGAGCCGCGGGAGGACATCGCGAACGGCGAGCGCGCCGAGCAGGCGCTGAAATCCGCCGACACCGTGATCACGTTCTCGTCGTACGTGACCGACGAGCTCCTCGGTTGCTCGACGGTGCTGTTGCCGATCGCGGCCTTCGCTGAGACGCCGGGAACGTTCGTCAACGGCGAAGGCCGCTGGCAGAGCTTCGACGCGGCCGCGAACCCGGTCGGCGACGCACGTCCCGGCTGGCGCGTGCTGCGCGTGCTCGCGAATTTGCTTGGCGTCGAGGACGCGGAATATCGCTCGGCCGAGGAGGTGCTCGACGGCGTGCGCCGTGCGGTCGGCGAGACCCGTCCCGACAATTCCTATTCCGGGCAGATCGAGGCCGAGGGCGACGCCGTGCAGGTTTCCCTCGACGAGCTCGATGTGCCGATCTATTCCGTCGATGCCGTCGTCCGTCGCTCCGAGCCGCTGCAGCGCACGGTTTTCGCGCGCGGCGCGAAGGGCGATGACGACGCGCGAGCGGAGATCAGAGTGCAGAGCGCGGGATGAGCGGCCTAATCGCGAACTTCGAGCCTTATTGGCTCATGTTGCCCGACGTCGTCCGCGACGTCGTCGTGATCTTGCTGAAGATCGTCGCGGTGCTCGTGCCGGTGATCTTGGGCGTCGCGTACTTCGTCTACGTCGAGCGCAAGGTCATCGGCTTCATGCAGCACCGCCTCGGTCCGAACCGGGTCGGCTACCGCGGCCTGCTGCAGCCGTTCGCGGACCTCTTCAAGCTGATGTTCAAGGAAGTGGTCATCCCGTCGAACGCGAACCGCTTCCTGTTCGTCATCGCGCCGCTTCTGTCGCTGATTCCGGCATTCGCCGTCTGGGCTGTCGTGCCTTTGAGCGACGAGTTCGTCATCGCCGACATCGACGCGGGGCTGCTCTACGTGCTCGCGCTCACATCGCTCGGCGTCTACGGGATCATCCTCGCGGGCTGGTCGTCGAACTCGAAATACGCGTTCCTCGGCTCGATGCGCTCCGCGGCGCAGATCGTCGCGTACGAGATCGCGATGGGCTTCGCGCTCGTCGGCGTGTTGATGGCCGCGGGGAGCCTGAATCTCGGGGAGATCGTGCTGTCGCAGCAGGGCACGAGCATCTTCGGCTGGTTCTGGCTGCCGCTGTTCCCGCTGTTCATCGTCTATTTCATCGCGGGCGTGGCCGAGACGAACCGGCATCCGTTCGACGTCGCCGAGGGCGAGTCGGAGATCGTCGCAGGCTTTCACGTCGAGTACTCGGGCATGGGTTTTGCGCTGTTCTTCCTCGCCGAGTACGCGAACATGATTCTCGTCGCGGCGCTCACGTCGATTTTCTTCCTCGGCGGGTGGCTGTCGCCGTTCGCGGGGATTCCTGGGCTCGACGGGACGATCCTCGCGGAGCCGAGCGTGTTCTGGCTCGGGCTGAAGATGGCGGTCGTCAGCTTCATGTTCCTGTGGATCCGCGCGACCTTCCCCCGCTACCGCTACGACCAGATCATGCGGCTCGGGTGGAAGGTGTTCATCCCGGTGACGATCGTCTGGATCGTCGTCGAGGGTGCGATGGCCGCGCTGCGGGTCGGACCGTGGGCGGCGTGATGGCGTCTCGAGAACGGAATATGGCTCCGCGCGAAGGGGACCGGCTCCCTTGCGCCAAGGAGGCGAAATGTATCCGGTAAAGACATTCCTGATGACGGAGCTCCTCGCCGGGCTTCGTCTGACGCTGAAGCACTTCTTCACGCGCAAGGCGACGGTGCTCTATCCGGAGGAGAAGACGCCGAAGTCGCCCCGTTTCCGCGGGCTGCACGCGCTCCGACGATACCCGAACGGGCAGGAGCGCTGCATCGCGTGCAAGCTGTGCGAGGCGGTGTGCCCGGCGCAGGCGATCACGATCGAGTCGGGCGTCGGACCGGACGGCACGCGCCGCACGACCCGCTACGACATCGATCTCTTCAAGTGCATCTATTGCGGCTTCTGCGAGGAAGCCTGCCCGGTCGATGCGATCGTGGAGACGCGGATTCACGAGTTTCACATGGAGCGGCGCGGCGAGAACATCATGACGAAGGACAAGCTGCTCGCCGTCGGCGACAAGTACGAAGCGATGATCGCCGCGGACAAGGCGGCGGACGCGCCGTATCGATAGGTCGATCGAGGGCGGAGCCTTGGTTACGACGGTCCTGTTCTACGCGTTTGCCGCGATATTGCTGGTCGCGGCGCTTGGTGTGATCACCGCGCGCAATCCCGTGCATTCGGTGCTGTTCCTCGTATTCGCGTTCCTGCAGAGCGCGGTGCTGTGGCTGCTGCTCGAGGCCGAGTTCCTCGCGATCACGCTCGTCGTCGTATACGTCGGCGCGGTGATGGTGCTGTTCCTCTTCGTCGTGATGATGCTCAACATCAACGTCGAGGAGCTGCGCAGCGGCTTCACGCGCTACCTGCCGCTCGGGATCGGCGTCGCGCTCGTCGTCGTCATCGAGATCGCGAACGTGATCTGGTTCCGGAGCGAGGGCCAGGCGTTCGTGACGCCGACGCCGCATGCGGCGGACTACAGCAATACCAAGGAGCTCGGCGGGGTGCTCTACACCGAGCATGTCTTCGCGCTAGAGATCGCGGCGATGCTGCTGCTGCTCGCGATCGTCGCCGCGATCACGCTGACGATGCGTACGCGGCACCGTCCGGGCCTCAAGGTGCAGGACGTGCCGGCGCAGGTTGCCGTGCGCGCCGAGGATCGCATTCGCGTCGTGAAGGTCGGCCCGGTCAAGGAGTAACGGATGACGGTCACGATCGCCCATTACCTCGTGCTCGCCGCGATCCTGTTCTCCATCGCGGTCGCCGGCATCTTCATCAACCGCAAGAACATGCTCCTGCTCCTGATGTGCATCGAGCTGATGCTGCTCGCGGTGAACTTCAACTTCATCGCGTTCTCGCGGATGCTCGGCGACACGCTCGGGCAGATTTTCGTTTTCTTCATCCTCACGGTCGCCGCGGCGGAAGCGGCGATAGGGCTCGCGATTCTCGTCGTGCTGTTCCGCAACAGGCGGAGCATCAACGTCGACGCGCTCGACTCGTTGAAGGGATAAGCGGTGGAGTCGATCTATCTCACCATCGTTCTGGCGCCGCTCGCGGCGGCCGCGATTGCGGGCCTGCTGGGCTCCAAGATCGGCCGCGCCGGCGCGCATTCGGTGACGATCCTGGGCGTCGCGATCTCGTTCGCGCTGTCGCTGTACGTGCTGTGGGGTCTCGCGTTCGGCGACGCGGAGCCCTACAACGGCAACGTCTACGAGTGGGCGAAGATCGGCAACGTGACGATCGCCGTCGGCTTCCTGATCGACAACCTGACGGCGCTGATGATGGTCGTCGTCACGTCCGTGTCGCTCGCCGTGCACGTCTACACGATCGGCTACATGCACGACGACCCGGGCTACCAGCGCTTCTTCAGCTACATCTCGTTGTTCACGTTCTCGATGCTGATGCTCGTGATGTCGAACAACCTGATGCAGCTCTTCTTCGGCTGGGAAGCGGTCGGTCTCGTCTCGTATCTCCTGATTGGCTTCTGGTTCAAACGCCCGTCGGCGGTCTTCGCGAACCTGAAGGCCTTCCTCGTGAACCGCGTCGGCGACTTCGGCTTTCTGCTCGGCATCGCGACGCTGCTCTACTTCGCCGGCTCGCTCGATTACGCCGAGATCTTCGCGCAGGCCGAGCGCATCCAGGGCGAGACGATCAATCTGTGGGGCGCGACGGCGGTCAGCGCGCTCACGGTCGCGTGCATCTGCCTCTTCGTCGGCGCGATGGGTAAGTCGGCGCAGGTGCCGCTGCACGTCTGGCTGCCGGACTCGATGGAAGGCCCGACGCCGATCTCGGCGCTGATCCACGCGGCCACGATGGTGACGGCGGGCATCTTCATGGTCGCCCGGATGTCGCCGCTGTTCGAGCTCTCGGAGGCCGCGCTCGCGTTCGTGATCGTGATCGGCGCGACGACGGCCTTCTTCATGGGGCTGCTCGGGCTCGTGCAGCAGGACATCAAGCGGGTGGTCGCTTACTCGACGTTATCGCAGCTCGGCTACATGACCGTCGCGCTCGGCGCGTCGGCCTATGCGGCGAGCATCTTCCATCTGATGACGCACGCGTTCTTCAAGGCGTTGCTCTTCCTCGCCGCGGGCTCGGTGATCATCGCGATGCACCACGAGCAGGACATCCGCAAGATGGGGGGGCTGCGCAAGTACCTGCCGATCACGTACTGGACCTTCGTCATCGGCACGCTCGCGCTGATCGGCTTCCCGGGCTTCTCGGGCTTCTTCTCGAAGGACGCGCTGATCGAGGCGGTGCACGCGTCGTCGCTGCCGGGCTCGGGCTACGCGTACTGGTGCGTGCTGCTCGGCGTCTTCGTGACGGCGCTCTACAGCTTCCGCTTGCTCTTCGTCGTGTTCCACGGCGAGGAGCGCATGGATCACCACACGAAGGAGCACCTGCACGAGACGCCGGCCGTCGTCACGGGCCCGCTGATCGCGCTCGCGGTGCCGTCGGTGATCGTCGGCTGGCTCACGATCGAGCCGATCCTCTTCGGCGGGTTCTTCGAAGGGGCGATCTTCGTGCGGCCCGAGCACGACGTGCTCGGGGAGGTCGGCGCCGAGTTCCACGGCCCCGGCGCGTTCGTCGCGCACGCTCTGACGCACTCCGTCACGGTCTATCTCGCGGCGGCGGGTGCGCTCGTCGCGTGGTTCCTGTACCTGAAGCGGCCGGAGATTCCGGGGCAGCTGCTCGAGCGTGCGGGCGCGCTCTATCGCCTGCTCGCGAACAAGTACTACTTCGACTGGATCAACGAGAACGTCATCGCCCGCGCGACGCGTGCGGTGGGCACGGGGCTCTGGCGGGTCGGCGATCAGCTCCTGATCGACGGTTTGATCGTGAACGGGAGCGCCCGTGCGGTCGGAGCCATCGCGAGCGCCGCACGCCGTGTCCAGTCGGGATACCTCTATCACTACGCTTTCGCGATGGTCATTGCGCTGGCCGCGTTGATCGGCTGGTTCGCGCTGAGGGGCTGAGGCGATGGATTGGCCTATCCTGAGCATTCTGATCTGGCTGCCGATCGCGGCGGGCATCGTCGTGCTCGCGATCGGCTCCGAGCGCGCGGTGCTCGGCAAGCAAGTCGCGCTCGGCGCCTCGGTGCTGACGTTCGTCTTGAGCGTTCCGCTTTACACGGATTTCGACACCTCGACCGCCGCCTTGCAGTTCGTCGAGCAGGTGCCGTGGATCGAGCGGTTCAACGTGTTCTACCACTTGGGCGTCGACGGCATCTCGATGCCGTTGATCCTGCTGACGACGTTCCTTACGCCGCTCGTCGTGATCGCGGGCTGGGAGGTCATCAAGCTGCGCCCGGCGCAGTACTTCGCGTCGTTCCTGCTGCTCGAAGGCATGATGATCGGCGTGTTCGCCGCGGTCGACGGGCTGCTCTTCTACATCTTCTGGGAGGCGATGCTCGTGCCGATGTTCATCATCATCGGCATCTGGGGCGGCGAGCGGCGCATCTACGCGACGATGAAGTTCTTCCTGTACACCTTCTTCGGATCGGTGTTCATGCTCGTCGCGTTGATCTACATGTACCTGAAGGGCGGCAGCTACTCGATCCCGGACCTGCACGCGCTGCCGCTCTCGATGCAGGAGCAGACGCTGATCTTCCTCGCGTTCCTGATCGCGTTCGCGGTGAAGGTGCCGATGTGGCCGGTGCACACGTGGCTGCCGGACGCGCACGTCGAGGCGCCGACCGGAGGCTCGGTGATCCTCGCCGCGATCCTGCTGAAGATGGGCGGCTACGGCTTCGTCCGCTTCAGCATGCCGATCGCGCCCGATGCGAGCGATGCGCTCTCGTGGCTGATGATCGCGCTCTCGCTGATCGCGATCGTCTACATTGCCGTCGTGGCCCTCGTGCAGCAGGACATGAAGAAGCTCATCGCGTACTCGTCGATTGCACACATGGGCTTCGTGACGCTCGGCTTCTTCGTGATCTACGAGATGGCGACGAGCGGCGACGGTGCGCTGTTCGCGCTCCAGGGGGGCATGGTGCAGATGATCTCTCACGGGCTGGTCTCGGGGGCGCTGTTCCTTTGCGTCGGCGTGCTCTATGACCGGATGCACACCCGCGAGATCAGCGCCTACGGCGGCGTCGCGAACTCGATGCCGAAGTTCGCCGCGTTCATGGTGCTCTTCGCGATGGCGAACGTCGGGCTGCCCGGCACGTCGGGATTTGTCGGCGAGTTCTTCGTGATCCTCGGCAGCTATCAGGCGAACTTCTGGCTCGCGTTCTGCGCGGCGACGATCCTCGTTCTCGGCGCCGCGTACACGCTCTGGATGGTGCGCCGCGTCGTCTACGGCGAGGTCGGCAACGAGCACGTGGCCGCAATGCCGGACGTCGACCGTCGCGAGTTTTTCATCCTCGGCGTGCTGGCCGTTTCGGTGCTGTTGCTCGGCGTGTGGCCGGCGCCGCTCGTCGACGTGATGGATGCGACGCTCACGAACCTGCTCGAGCAGGTCACGCGTTCGAAGTTGTAAGTGGAAGAGGGGATCGCCCTGCTTCTGGAGCCGGTTTTCTGGACTGAGACGCAATGATCGACTACGCGCTTGCCGCCCCGGAGATCTTCATGACCGCCGCGATCTGCGTCGTGCTGATCGTGGATGTCTTCCTGCGCCAGGAGAAGCGCTGGATCACGTATACGCTGTCGATGTTCGCTTTGGTCGGCGCGGCGGTCGTGTCGTTGCTGTTCGGCACGGATAGCGTTGCGACGACCTTCTCCGGAAGCTACGTGGCGGATCCGGCCGGCAACGCGCTGAAGCTCTTCGCGTACGTCATCGTGGCGCTCGTGTTCCTGTACTCGCGCGACTATCTCGAGCGGAACGGGCTCTACAAGGGAGAATTCTTCGTGCTCGGGCTCTTCGGCCTGCTCGGGCTGATGATCCTCGTCTCCGGCAACAATCTGCTCGTGCTCTACCTGGGGCTCGAGCTCCAGGCGCTGTCGCTCTACGCGCTCGTCGCGTTCAACCGCGATTCGGCCGCGGCGGCCGAGTCCGCGATGAAGTACTTCGTGCTCGGCTCGATCGCATCGGGCATGCTGCTCTACGGCATCTCGATCCTCTACGGCATCGCCGGCACGATCGAGCTCGGCCCGCTCGCGGCCGCGTTGACCGAGCCCGGCGGGCTGACGGTGCCGGCGATCGTGGGGCTCGCGTTCGTCATCGTCGGCGTCGCGTTCAAGTTCGGCGCGGTGCCGTTCCACATGTGGATCCCGGACGTCTACCAGGGCGCGCCGACGCCGATCGCGCTCTACGTCGGATCGGCGCCGAAGATCGCGGCGTTCGCGCTCGCGTGGCGGGTGCTCGTCGAGGGCCTCGGGCCGCTGCACGTGGATTGGCAAGGCATGCTCGTGATCCTGTGCGTGCTGTCGCTCGTGCTCGGCAATTTCCTCGCGATCGTTCAGACCAACTTCAAGCGCATGCTCGGCTACTCGACGATCTCCCACGTCGGGTTCATTCTCATGGGGTTCATCGCGGGCACGGAGAACGGCGTGCGCGACGCGATGTTCTACACGATCGTCTACGTGCTGATGGCGACCGCGGCTTTCGGCATGATCATTCTGCTGAGCCGCCGCGGCTTCGAGGCCGAGAGCCTCGACGACTTCAAGGGCCTGAATCAGCGCAGCCCCTGGTTCGCGTTCGTGATGCTCCTGATCATGTTCAGCATGACCGGCGTGCCGCCGCTCGTCGGCTTCTATGCGAAGCTCGTCGTGCTGCAGAGTGTCATCGAGGCAGGGCTCGTGTGGCTCGCCGCGCTCGGCGTGGTCGCGGCCGTGGTCGGCGCGTTCTACTACCTGCGTATCGTCTGGTACATGTACTTCGCCGAGGCCAAGGACTCGTCCCCGCTCGTCGCGGCGACCGATCTCCGTACCGCGATCAGCGTGAACGGGCTGAGCCTGCTCGCGCTCGGGCTGTTCCCCGGGTATCTGCTGAACCTCTGCGCGTCGGTGCTCGGCTGAGGCTGCCTTTCGATTGGCGCCCCGGAGCCCTGAGGAGGGGCGCCGCGCTCGTGGCGGTCTTGAAGTCGGCGCCCAGTCTCCGTATTATGTGCGGCTCCAAACGACTGCGGGGTGGAGCAGTCAGGCAGCTCGTCGGGCTCATAACCCGAAGGTCGCAGGTTCGAATCCTGCCCCCGCTACCAACCCGATATCCCGAACGGCGCCCACCAGCGGCGCCGTTTCTATTTGCAGTTCACCTTGCCGTCAACATGGCCGCCGCCGCATCGGCGCCCGAGGTGGAACGATGCGAGACGTCGCTGCCCCGGAAAGCTCGAATCGAAGGCGACAGTTGGCTACTCGATTCGAGATGATTGCAAGGTAGCACCGAGTGGCTTGTCGCTCCCTACGCCCTCCGGGGAGCTTTGGAGCAAGTCGGCCTCCGGTGCAGCGAGTTGCGCCTCGAGACCGCTGCGGCGGCTGCCCCGCGGAGGCGCGCACCTCGGAGGGGCCCGGAATGTGCCTCATTGCCCGCCCGCACTTGCGCTCCGGCCCGCATGGCGTCACGATGACCGTCCCGGGGGTAGCAGCGTTTCCAACAACAAGGGAAGGCAAGCCCATGAAGAAGCGTGCATTCGGTTTCCTGCTCTCCGCGGCCATCGCGCTGCCGGCGTTCGCGGCGCTCGGTCCGGGTGACCAGGCTCCACTGTTCGAGGCGAGGGCCTCGCTGGCCGGCAAGGAGTTTCAATACTCGCTCGCCGAGGCCCTGAAGCAGGGCAACGTCGTCGTGTACTTCTATCCGTCCGCGTACACCCAGGGCTGCAACATTCAGGCGCACGAGTTCGCCGAGAACATGGAAGCGTTCAACGCCGCGGGCGCGACCGTGATCGGCGTGTCGCTCGACAGCATCGAGCGGCTCAACGAGTTCTCCGCGGATCCGGAATACTGCGCCGGGAAGCTGCCCGTCGCGTCGGACGAGACGGGCGAGATCGCTCGTTCGTATCAGCTGAACGTCATGGACGCGCGTCCGGGCATCAAGGACACGCGCGGCCAGGAAATCAATCACGGCTTCGCGGAGCGGACGACCTTCATCATCACGTCCGACGGCAAGATCGCCGAGACGGTCGGCGGCGTCTCGCCGATCGAGAACGTGCAGAAGTCGCTCGAGGCCGTGCGGCGCTTGCAGCAGCAAGGACATCAAGGACACTGAGTCCCGAGTACCGCGGCCGGCGACGGCCGCGGGCCAAACGAGAAGGGGCCGTGCGGTGATCACCGCACGGCCCCTTCGTTCAGGTCACATGACGGCGAGGCGCGTCGCCGCTACGCTCACTCTTCCGCGAGCGTGAACACGAGATACGCGCGCTCCTCGGGACGCTGCGACGCCTGGGGCAACCGTGGCGGGAACAGGCCCGACGCCGCGACGGGGAGAGCGATGTACTGCTTGCCGTCGATCTCGTATGTCGCGGGAATGCCCTCGGAGCCGCTCGGCAGCTCGTACGACCACACGACCTCGCCGGTATCCCGATCGTAGGCACGGAACATCCGGTCCGACGCCGTCGCGACGAACACGAGCCCGCCCGCCGTCACGAGCGGGCCGCCCCGCGGAAAGTGCGCGCCCGTGTTCTCGCCGAGCTCGGGCACCGTGCCGTGCACGACGCGCCACTTGATCTCGCCTGTGTTGAGGTCGTACGCGGTGAGGTGCGCCCACGGCGGCGCGATCGCCGTGAGGCCGGTCGACGGGCTCAGCATGAAGTCGTAAGGCACCGCGTAGCGGACTGCACCTTCGGCCGCGGCCGCCTCGGCGGCCTTGCGCGCGGCCTCGGCTTGCTCGGGCGTCACGACGCCGCCGACGATGACGCGCGCGCTCGGCTCGTCCGTGGTCAGCTCGGCGCGCAGCATCACCGGCAGGTTCTTCGAGACGATGTAGAGCTCGCCGTTGATCGGATCGACGGCCGAGCCGCCCCAGTTCGCGCCGCCGTTGTGGCCGGGCATGCCGATCGAGCCTTCGAAGCTCGGCGGCGTGAATACGCCCTCGTTGCGCGAGTGGCGCAGCCGCTCGCGCAGCACCTGCTGCTCGTTCTCGGGCAGGAACGGATTGATATCGTCCTCGGTGAACGACATCACGGCGAACGGCGGCGGTTTGACCGGGAACGGCTGGGTCGGCGACGCGTGCTCGCCCGGGATGTCCGACTTAGGAACCGGCCGCTCCTCGATCGGCCAGATCGGCTCGCCGGTCAGCCGCTCGAAGACGAACAGGTAGCCTTGCTTCGACGCTTGCGCGACGACGTCGATCTCTTTGCCGTCGCGGCGGATCGTCAGGAGCTTCGGCGCTTGCGGCAGGTCGTAGTCCCACAAATCGTGATGCACGAGCTGCTGGTGCCAGATGCGCTTGCCGGTGCGCGCGTCGAGCGCGACGAGCGAGTTGGCGAAAAGGTTGTCGCCGGCGCGATCGCCGCCGAAGAAATCGTAGCGAGCGCTGCCGAACGGGACGAACACGATGCCGTTCTTCTCGTCGACGGTCATCTCGCTCCAGTTGTGCACGCCGCCGGCAGTGCGCCATGCGTCTTCCGGCCAGGTGTCGTAGCCGAACTCGCCGGGGTGCGGGATGCTGTGGAAGACCCACACGAGCTTGCCGGTCACGACGTCGTACGCGTGCACGTCGCCCGGCGTCGATTGATAGCCGGCTCCCTGCGCGGGCAGCGAGATGATGTAGAGATTCTCGAAAATTCGGCCGGGATTGTTCGTCATCAGCGGACGGACGTTGCTGATGTCGCGCCCGTCGGCCGCGAGCGCATCGCGCAGATCGACACGACCGCCGTTGCCGAAGCTCTCGATCGTCTTCCCGGTCGTCGCGTCGAGCGCGGTGACGAAGCCGGCGTTGAGATAGATGAGGCGCTTGTCTTTGCCGTCCTCGCTTTCCCAGTAGTTGATGCCGCGCGCCGTGACCGGACCGTCGTGCGGGTGCGCCCAGAGCTCGCGGCCGGTCGCGGCGTCGAGCGCGACGATCTCGTTGTCGCGGGCGAGCACGTACATCACGCCGTCGACGACGATCGGGTTGAACAGCACGCTGCGCTCGCCGACGGGGAATTTCCACGCGACCTCGAGTCGGTGCACGTTCGACTTGTTGATCTGGTCGAGCGCCGAGTACTGCGACGAGTGCGCGCCCCCGGCGTACGAGCGCCACGTCGTGTAATCCTGCGCAACGGCATCGATGGCGGGGAGCGCCGCGGGGCCCAGCGATGCCGCGATGAGCATGCGTAACGAGATGGAGGAGTTTCGCTTGGGCATGAAGTCTCCGCTATTCGATCTCATTCTTCGTGTCGTCGAACGGACGTCGGTGCCTCGAAACGCTGGCCGTCCCACCGGCCGCGAACCGGGTCCAGAGTGTAGCCGCAACCAGGCCCCGTTTCTTGTGGCCGAATGAGGGCCCTGGCCGCGAGAGCGCGCGTCGCAGCGTGCCGGGCATGGTTGAATGATATTCTATTCAATAACTTACACATCGTTCAGCTAGCCTTCAGACATTGCGGATTACTCCCGTCGCCTAAGAAAAATCATGACTGCGGGCGAAAGGCGGTAGCAGGCCCCGGCGGACGTGCGAGCGCGGGCAGGCGTTCGGTATGCTGACCCCGAGGGCGCGGTTGCCGCCGATGCCGAGGAGGCCTTATGCGTAAGTCATCGCTTGCTACAGCATCGTGGTTCGCGGCGGCGCTGCCGCTGGCGGTGCTCGTCGGCTGCGGCGGGACTTCCGAGCGCGAGCCGCGACCGATGCGCACGACGTCGATCGGCACCGACTGTATCGATATCTCCCTCGCCCGGGATTTCCGTTATCTCGACGACTACAACCTGATCGTCTATGCGCCGAGTCGACCTGGCTATCACGTCGAGCTTGCACAAACGTGCCTCGGTCTGCGCGGTCAGTTTCGGCTTGCGCTTCGCTCGCGAACGGATCGGCTATGCGGCTTCGCGGGCGACGCGATCGTCGTCGACAGCGGATTTCCGGAGCGCTGCTCGGTGCTGTCGGTTCGCCGACTCGACGCCGCGGCACACGACGCGCTCATTGCCCAATTCGAAACCGGGCGTGAGCCCCAGCAAGGCAGCTTCGAGGTCGAACAGGTCGAGATCCCCGACGACGAGGAGACCGAGGAAGCAGCGGATCGCGACTCGTCCGACGAGGGGTGACCCGAGAGTATGCCTAGGACCGAATCGGCGCGACGCGCCGGCGCGGTCCGATTGAAATGCCCTGTTGCGTCGGAGAGAATCGAGGCTCCGGAGCATCGGTGGCAGGGGGAGGCTATGAGGCGAAGGACTCTCACCGCGGTCGCAGCCGTCGCGACGTCGCTGCTGTCGGGTGCCGCGGCATGGGCGCATCACTCGTTCGCGGCGTTCTACGACATGAACGAGCCGATCTCGATCACCGGCAAGATCGTGCAGGTTCGGCTCGCGAACCCGCATTCGTGGTTCTTTCTCGACGTCGAGAACGAGAACGGCGAGGTCGTTCGCTGGGCGTTCGAGGCCGGCACGCCGAGCGGCATGATCCGCAACGGCTACTCGCCGAACGTCATCCGTGAAGGCGACGTCGTCACGATCAACGGATTCCGCGCCCGGGACGAGTCGAAGAACGCCGGCATGCTGCGCGAGCTGATCACGGCCGACGGAACGAAGTACGGCATGTTCGGGCCGCAGGAAAGCTCCCGTGGCCGCTGAGCGTGGCGTTCGACCGTCGATCGTTGGAGCTTCGCGCATGAATCGGACGAACGATAGGAGTGGCCGCAGCGTCGCGGCGGTGATCGTCCCTGCGTTGTTCGTGCTCGTAGCCGGATTCCAGCAAGCCGACGCCGAAGACCGCATCCCCCGCATGGCCGACGGCAAGCCGGATCTCTCCGGCGTGTGGTGGGGCGGCGCGGACGTCGGCCCGAATTTGCGTCTGGGACCGCGCGAGGGGCCGACGTTCACCGATCTCTATCAGGACTGGGCGAAGGAGCACGCGGCGACGTTGACCGATGCCGACGATCCGACGCTACGCTGCATTCCGACGGCATTCGGCACGCTGAACGTCAGGCTGTGGGACGTCGGCGCCGTCGGCCAGATCATCTCGACGCCGAAATTCGTCGTGCTGCTCCAGGAAACTTATCACGGCTATCAGCTCATTCCCACGGATGGTCGGCCGCACCGGGACAACGTGCCGCCGTCGTATCGCGGCGACGCGGTCGGACATTGGGAAGGCGATACGTTCGTCGTCGAGGTCAAGAACTTCACGGACGACACATGGATCTGGGCCGAGGGCCGCGTCTCGTTCCATTCCGATGCGCTGCGAATCGTCGAGCGCTATCGCCGCGTCGACGAGGAGACGCTCCTGGTCGACGCAACGGTCTACGACGAGAAGGTGCTGAAAGAGCCTTGGGTCGTCCCGACGCAGACGCTGAAGCTCGCACCGTTCGATCAGATCATGCCGCTCAATTGCGCCGGCCTCGAGACGTACGATCTGATCGAAGGCGTCGGCAACTGATCGGCTTACGGCGGCTTTGCTCTGGACCATGAGGAGCCGGTCTCGAGCCGGCTCCTCATAGCGTTCGCATCGGTCAGTTGCCGGACGGCCGACGCAATCTCGGGCCTGGCCCGGGCTGCACGACGGGATTCTGCGGTCCCGCAATCCACTCGGCGACCTGCTCGTTGTAGATCTTCCGCTTGCTGAACAGCCATTCGCCGTCGACCTTCACGAGCTCGTCCTCGTAGTGCCCGTACGAGTTGAGCTGCGCGCGGCGCTCGGGGTTGTCGTTTCCCATGTGGAACCAGTACGCGGTCGCTTTCGCCGTATCGCCGTTCACCTCGATCACGATGTTCGTGATGTTGTGACGGCCTGTCGCCGGCCAAAGGCCGGACGCGTCGGCGGAGCGCTGCGCTTCTCTCGCGCGCATGTCCTCGACCAACTTCCGAATCGCGGCGCGTCCTTTGATCTCGCCCGCGCCGTAGTCGAGGATGCCGTCCTCGGTGAACGTCGCCGCATAGGCCTCCGGATCGCGGAAGTCGAGCGCGAACATGTACTTCGCCTGAAGGTTCTCGATCTTCGCGCGGTCCTCCGCGTAATTGCTATCGGCGACGGCTGCTCCGGCAGCGGCGAGCGCGAGCGCGGCGCCGCCGATGGCGCACAGCATCGATTTGCGCATGACTCTTCCCCCTGTTGCTTCGAGAATGCGTGACGCCAGTATAGAGGAGCGCGTGGCCGGGCGGCGAAGCGTCGACCGAGCCATTGCTCGAGCGTCGCAACGGGCGTATGGACGGCCGTTCGGGTGGCGATTTCGACTGCCGCCCTTCAAACTATGCGGATTCCGGGATAGAGGGCCTCGAGTGACGTTACTGTCGCGCAGAAAGTTGCTGGAGAACGCGCTGCGGGGCGCGGCCGGTGCGTGGCTCGGCTCGATGACGCTAGGCAGAAGCGCCCATGCGCAGCTGCGCGCTGCACGTCTTCAACCCGCCGGCGGCGCGCCGCTCGATCTCGGCGGCGGGATGCACGTGCTTCGCGCGGGGGCGACGAACGTGCTGGCCGTGATCGACGCTGACGGCGTCGCGCTCGTCGACGGCGGGGCTTCGACGGAGTCCACTGCGCTGCTCGAGAGCGTTGCCGAGCTGTCCGGCGGGAAGACCGTCCACACGCTGTTCAACACGCATTGGCATCCCGACCATACGGGCTCGAACGAGCCGCTCGGCGCGGCGGGTGCCACGATCGTTTCGCACGTCAACACGAAGCTGTGGCTGACGACGGACGTGACGTGGCCATGGAACGGTGAGACCGTCCTGCCGCTGCCGAAGTCGGCGCTGCCCACGCGAACGTTCTACACCGAAGACGAGCTCGAGGTCGGCGGCCGCACCGTGCGTTGCGGGCATCTGCGCGACTGCCCGCATACGGACGGCGACATTTACGTCTACTTTCCGGACGAGAACGTCATGGCCGTCGGCGACGCGGTCCGCGGCGACGGCTGGCCCGAGATCGATTGGTGGACCGGCGGTTGGATCGGCGGGCTCGTCGGCGGGCTCGACATCATTCTCACGGTCTCGAACGACGAGACGCGCTTCATCCCTAGCCGGGGTCCGCTGCTGTCCCGCGCGGATCTGGTCGAGCAGTACCGAATGTACAACGTCATCTGGGAACGGCTGCTCAAGGTCCTCTATTCGGGCGGCGGCCCGGCCGAGGCGCTCGCGGCCCAGCCGACGAAAGAGTTCGATGAAGCGATGGGAGAGCCGGAAGCCTTCATCGTGCGTGCCTTCGAGAGCATGTGGCCCTACCTATCCCCGGACGCGTAGTTCCGTGATCGGGACCGTTAAAACCGGGGCGAATAGCACGTACAATGGAGCGACTCCGGCAACGCGTAAGGCCATGATAAGAAAAGCGGGATCGGTCGCCGCACTCATGCTCGCGGCGGGCTGCGGCAAGCTCGGGGAGCCGACCGCGGCCGAGGCGGGCAAGGTGCATTGGCGCACGATCGACCGCTACTGCACCGAGTGCCACAACGACATCGAGTTCACGGCCGATCTCTCCTTCGAGAGAATGAGCCCGGAGACCGTCGGCGAGCACGCGGAGCGGCTCGAGCTGGCCGTGAGGAAGCTGCGCGGCGGGGTGATGCCCCCGTCCGGCGCGCCGCGGCCGGAGGAGGACGAGCTCGCCGGGCTCATTGCCTGGCTCGAGCGCGCGCTCGACGAGGCGGGCGAGGCACGCGG
>Ga0207873_1000303_pt1 | contig 55391 bp, 46 predicted proteins | sample BGWIniCompost_FD_187373 | JGI IMG/M metagenome (GOLD analysis project Ga0207873, IMG submission 187373) | Cellulose adapted compost microbial communities from Newby Island Compost Facility, Milpitas, CA, USA - BGW Initial Compost (SPAdes)... ...
CACGATGCGGCCGAGCCGGTAGGGTTCTACGTCGATGACGGCACCGTGCGAGCCGCGATCTTCACCGACCTGGGCAGCACTGCCGCCCTGGTCCGCGACCCCGTCGCGCAGGCGCACCTGGTCATCCTGGAAGCAAACTACGACGTGGAGATGCTCGAGCGCGGTCCCTACCCTGCCCGGCTGAAGCGCCGTATCCGGAGCGGCCACGGCCACCTCAGCAACGCCGAGTGCGGCGACTTCCTGGCTGACACCCTCGGGTCCACAACAGTGGACATCTGGCTGGCGCACCTCTCGGAGAACAACAACCGGCCGAAGCTGGCCGAGCAGACAGTGGTCCAGCGGCTCGGCACCGGTCTGGGCGGTCCGCGAGTTCAACCGATGCCACGACACCGCCCGTTCGTCTGGGACGCGCCCAGCGCACTACAGCGGCCGCGGCAGCTCGGTTTCCTGCTCCCCTAGGGCTGTCCGCCCGTCCCGCGGTGACTAGTCGGCGGCGTGCGCCTCCTGGCCGCGGAACTGCATCGTATAGAGCTTGTAGTAGGCCCCGCGACGCTCGAGCAGCTCGGCGTGGTTGCCCATCTCGACGATCCGGCCCTGATCCAGAACCACCACCCTCGACGCCTGCTTCACCGTGGACAGTCGGTGGGCGATCATGATCGCCGTGCGGCCTTCCAGGAGGGTCCGCAGCGCTCGCTGGATCTGCAGCTCCGTCGTCGTGTCCACGCTCGACGTCGCTTCGTCGAGGATGATGATCCGCGGGTCGGCGAGGAGCGCGCGAGCGAACGCGATGAGCTGGCGCTGCCCAACCGACAGCGTCGCGCCCCGTTCGTGCACCGGTGTGTCGTAACCCTGGGGCAGACGCACGATGAAGTCGTGGGCGCCGACCGCCCGTGCCGCTGCCTCGATCTCGTCATCGGTCGCGTCGGGCCGGCCGTAGGCGATGTTCTCGCGCACGGTGCCGTCGAACAGGAAGGTGTCCTGCAGCACGATTCCGAGTTGCGACCGGAGCGACCGTTGGGTGACGTCACGCACGTCGTACCCGTCGATGCGCACGCTCCCCTCCCAAACGTCGTAGAAGCGTGCCAGAAGGTTGATCATCGAACTCTTGCCGGCCCCGGTCTCGCCCACCAGTGCGATTGACTCACCCGGTGCCACGTGAAGGTCGATGCCGTGCAGCACAGGTGTCGACTCGTAGCCAAAGACGACGTGGTCGTAGTCGATGGCGCCACGCACGCGCGGTAGCTCCACGGCGTCTGGTGCGTCTTCCACCTCTGGCTGCACGTCCTCCAGATCGAAGATCCGCTCGCCCGCCACCATCGCCGCCTGCATGACGTTGTAGCGCTGGCTAAGGTCACTGATCGGCTCGTAGAAGCGGGAGATGTAGGCCACGAACGTGAACAGCTCCCCGATCGTGAAGGCGGAACCACCCAGGACGATCCGCCCACCGACATAGAGCACGAGCGCGGTCGCAAGCGCCTGCGACACCTGCACCACCGGGAAGAGGATGGCCGACAGGCGGGCGGCCCACAGGCTCGCGTCCAGGTTCTCCTGGTTGACTGACCGGAAACGCTCCATGTTCCGGAGTTCGCGGGCGAAGGCCTGGACCACGCGCATGCCAGCGATGCTCTCGGCCAGGTTCGCGTTCACCCGGGCGATGGCGATCCGGGTTGCACGGTAAGCCGCGATGGCGCGCCGGCGCCACCAGATCACCGTCACGATCAGTAGCGGCATCACGGCGAACGTCAGGAGCGCCAGGCGCCAGTTCGTGGCCAGCATCACGGCCACGATGCCGAACAGGATGACCAGGTCCATCAGGATCCCGACCAGCCCGTCGGTGAAGAGGTCGTTGATCACGCTGACGTCGTTCTGCACCCGGGACATGATCGACCCGACGCCCCGCTTGTCGATGTAGCGGATACTCAGGCGCTGCAGGTGCGCGAAGAGGCTCGACCGGAGGTCATACACAAGGCGCTGGCCGACCCAGGAGGTCAGATAGAGCTGCCCGGCATAGGTGGCGAAACGCAGGCCGATGACGACCACGAAGACGAGCGCGAGCAGGTTCAGGGCAGGCATCCCGGTGCGACCGGCGAACGTGCGGCCCGAACCCGGGTTGATTACGTCAAGGCCGAGCCCGAAGAGGTAGGGCAGCGCCAGGTCGGCACCCGCCGCGGCGAGCATGCAGGCGACCGTCAGCGCCAGTCGCCACCGGTAAGGCGTGACCCGGCTGAGCAACCGGCGCGCGACCCGGCTGTCGTAAGCCTTGCCAAGGAGATCGTCGGCGTTCCCGCTAAAGTGCCACATCGTCGTCTCGGGCTGAGTCCCGGACGTCAGTCCGCGACCTCAGCCAGGTCCTCCTGATCCCGAAGCTGGAGATCATAGATCTCGGCGTAGAGCCCGCCGTTGCGCAGCAGCGTCTCGTGCGTCCCGCGCTCGACGATTCGCCCCCGGTCAAACACCAGAATCAGGTCGGCGCGCTTCAGCGTCACCAGCCGGTGGGCAATGATGAATGTCGTGCGACCTACCATCAACTCGTCGAGCGCGCGCTGGATGGCGTGCTCCGTCTCGGTGTCCACATTGGACGTCGCATCATCGAGGATCAAGATGCGTGGATCCATGACGAGCGCCCGAGCCAGTGCCACCCGCTGTTTCTGCCCGCCGGACAACGAGACGCCGCGCTCGCCGACGACCGTGTCGTAGCCCTGCGGCAAGGCGGTGATAAAGTCGTGCGCCTGCGCGGCGCGAGCCGCAGCCTCGATCTCCTCGTCGGTCGCGTCCGGTCGCCCGTACGCGATGTTCTCCCGGATCGAGACCCCGAAGAGGAAGGTGTCCTGCAACACGACACCCACCTGTCGCCGGAGCACTTCAAGGTCCAGGTCACGAACGTCGACGCCGTCGATGCACACCGCCCCGGCGGTGACGTCGTAGAAGCGGGGAATCAGCGCTGTGAGTGTGCTCTTTCCCGACCCCGGCTTGCCCAGGAGCGCGATCCGCTGGCCTGGCTCGGCGGTGAAGGTCACGTCGGCGAGCGCATCCTCATTGGCGCCCGGGTAGCGCACCCAGACATGCTCGAACGAGACATGTCCCTCGATTGGAGTCAACCGCACCGCGTTCGGCGGGGACGCGATGGCCGGCCGGGTGTCGAGTACCTCAAAGATGCGTTCGCCGGAGGCCAGCGCACGAGCGAGGCTGTTCACGACCCAGCCGAGGAGTCGGATCGGCTGGCTGAGCATGGCCAGGTAGAAGTAGAAGGCGGTCAGCTTCCCGATCGACAGGTTGCCCAGCGCGACCTGTCGGCCTCCGTACCACAGGATGAGCGCCAACCCAAGGCTCGAGAGGAGCGTCATCAGGGGGAAATAGAACGCGGAGCGCCGCACGGTGTCCATGCTCCGCTCGTAGAGCCGCTGGATGGCCTGGTCGAACTTCGCGCGTTCGTCCTCCTCGCGCGCGAACGCACGCACGACCCGTGCGCCCGCGAGGTTCTCCTGGAGCACGTTGGTCATCACGCCGAACTGCTGCTGAACGGCCAGGAACATCGGCCGGATCGTTCGGCCGAAGTGGATCGCGGTCCAGGCGAGGAGCGGCATCACGCTCAGGGAGAGCAGCGCGAGGCGCCAGTGCGTTGCGAAGAGGATGATCGACACTACGATCAGCATCCCCGCCGACTGCACCAGGGAGCGCAGCGAGAACATGAGGAAGCGCCGAATTGAGTTGACGTCCTCGGTCGCCCGCGACATCAACTGGCCCGTGTGCGCCCGGTCGAAGAACGAGAACGGGAGCGCCTGGAGGTGCCGGTAGAGATCGTTGCGGATGTCAAAGGCGACCTGCTCCGCCAGGAACGTGAAGAGGTAGCTCCGAACGAACGTGAAGGCGCCCTGCAGCAGTCCAGCGGCGACGATGGCGACCGCACCGAGCGTCACGACGCGCAGGTCGGCAGCGACCAGCCCGCTGTCGATCACGTACTCGACGAGACGCGGGACGGCGAGCTGCATGGCGGTCCCGATGAGCAGCGCCACATAGGCAACGGTCACCCGTCGCCAGTAGGGCCGCAGATACGCCAGAATGCGCTGGAGAATAGCCATGAACGGTCCCACGCTCCCGCAAAGGTCACATCAGCCAACTATATCACGGGTGCGCGAATGGCCACGCTCACCGCGCTGCGTGCCTTGGAGTCACACCGATTGGAGGACTCCGCAAGGTGGGCCCCATCCGTCCTGGAAGATGACGATCTGATCAAGGAAATGTTGACCGAGCCCAGGACTGAGCGTACAATAGGTACGTACAGCGAGAGGGTGCAGAGCGGCCACTGGCCGAGAGGGAGCGGACGTGGACGAGGCGCTAGATTTCCAGGAAACGATCGACAAGTGGTTGCGGGTCGTCTATAGCAACCAGTATCGGCTCATGTCTCGCCTCTATCCCCAGGCGATCCAACCGCTCACTATCGAGCAGCTACGCGAGGGTCCCCTCGGTCAGGACCTGGCCCGACTGGCGGCCCTCGCCCGCGGCGAGGTGCGCGAGGCAAAGGAGCGCGTGCTCGAAGCCATCGACTCTGTGCTCCAGATCCTCTTCTGGCCGCCGGCGGCCGAAGACTACACGGTGCCCCGGAGCTTCTGGGAGACCGATCTGGGCCGGATGATCTCGATGGCCAAGTTCCGCGCGTACGAGCCGACCGAGCTGGTCAGCATCGGCAGTGCGGCACAGCAGCTTGGCGTCACCCGCCCCACCATCTACCGGTGGATGGACGACCGGACGCTCGGTTACGTGCGCGACGAGATGTCGGGGCGCACGTTCGTCGTCCGCGCCGACGTCGAGAACCTGCGACGCAGCATGGAGACCATGGGGTCCGAGGCGTAACCCTACGACTCCACTAATTCCGCCCGGGAGCGCCCCGGTACGGAATGAGCCCGTCCGCGGCGCCTCCCGGGGTTTCTTGCCTACAACGGACCGCCCCTCTCCAAACCCTCCAACCCGCCCCTCACCCATCACCTGGGATGCGCCCCGTCGAACGCATGCTGCGTGACTGACGAGTCCTGAGTCCGATCGGATGTCAACGGCGAGCTCGGAGCTCGGTCCCGCATTCAACTGGGCGGGATCAACCGACCAAGTCGCGGAGCGATCGAGCACGCCGTCTGTGGCCGGGCTGAGGCGGCGTGAAGGATCTCCCGATCCGGCGCGGGTCATGAGAGGATCCGGCGCAATGGTCCGTGCCCGGTTTTCCCCGAGCACAAACCATGGAGTCGAGGGTCTCAGGCAGGGCCACTTGGATCAGATGGGATATGTCGTGTGCAGCGCGCTCGCCAGACCGTTAGTCGCCGCGCAGGCTGGATTCCTCGCTCGCCATCAGCCGCACGATGTCGGAACGGCTGACGATACCGACCAACTCACCGGCGTCGTCCACGATGGGGACTGGGTTCACCCGCCGCTCGTACATCAGCGTCGCCGCGTCCTGCACGGTGGCGTCAGGCGTCAGCGTGATGGCGGGGGCCGACATCAACTGCCCGGCGGTGGTCGCCAGGATGCGACGGAGCTGCTCTTCGTCACCCGTCCCCGGCACGCGGAGGAACGCATCAAGGAACACCACGTAGAGCGGCGCGTCCCACTCGGACTGGCGTGCGATTAAGTCGTACTCGGTCACGACGCCGACCACGCGCCGCCCCTCGAGGACGGGCACGCCGGTCAGCTTGTGCTTCCAGAGCAGGCGGGCCACGTCGGATACCGGGGTCGCTACCGTGACCGCCACCACATCCCGCGTCATGATTTCCTGGATCGATCTGTCGATCGTCATCCGCCGGTCCTTCCCCACCGCGCGTCATACAGCGCTGCCAGCGCCCGCGGAAGCGCATCGATCAGGTCGCTGGCGACGAGCCCGAGCGTACCGACGCGCTCCATCGCCAGGATTGCCGCCTCGCCCCCCAGGTAGACCCCAGCCGCTGCGGCTTCGCGCGGCGGGACGCCCTGGGCCATCAGCCCGCCGATCATCCCGGCCAGTACGTCACCGGTTCCGGCGGATGCCAGCGCCGCGAGAGCCTGTGGAGCCACCAGGAGCGTGCCGTCGGGGCTGGCCACCACCGTGTGGCCATGCTTCAGCACGACCACCTGCCCGAACCGCTCAGCCGCCTCGCGCGCCGCGGACCAAGGGTCGGCGACGATCTCATCGACCTCGGTGTCGAGCAGACGGCTCAATTCACCGGGGTGTGGCGTCAGTACGAGTTGAGCCGAGCGCAACCGGTCGGGCCACTCAGACTGCTTCGCCAGCCAGTTGAGCGCGTCGGCATCCAGCACTGCCTGGGCACGGAACTCCTGAGCCTCCTCGGCCACCGTGCTCGCGCCGAACCCGATGCCTGCCGCGACCGTCCGCACCCGGAAGAGGGCGTTCAGGAATTCGTCGACAGGCGAGTCCTGACCGAGCCCAGGGCCCACCACCAGTGCCTGATAGCGATCGATCTGCTCGTGGATCATGCGCGCCATGCGCGCGCCGGCGCCGCCGATCTCCCCCTCCGGGAGCGGAAGGAACGTCACCTCGGGAAGCGCGGTGGCGATCGGGGCGATCAGCGACCGTGGGACGGCCAGTGTCACCAGCCCGGCCCCGACCCTTGCGCCGGCTGCCGCGGTCAGACGCGGAGCCCCATAGTAGGTCGGAGCCCCGCCGACGACGAGGAGCGTCCCTACCTCGCGCTTATGCGTGTCCGCATGCCGACGAGGCAACCAGGCGCGCACGTCCTGCTCGGTGATGAGTTGTGGGGCTTCACGGGATATGTCGGGCGCGGGCAGCCCGATGTCGATCAGCCGAAGAATCCCCGTGTAGCGCAGTGCCGGCGCACGGTAGAGCCCGATCTTCGGTAGGCCCACCGTGACCGTCATGTCGGCCGCCAGCGCGCCCTCCGCGACGGCCCCGCTGTCCGCGTCGACGCCGCTAGGCACGTCGAGCGCGACGACCGGCGTGCTGCGCTCACGTCGGACGGCCGCAACGATTGCGAACGCGTCCACAACCTCCGGCGGCAAGGCGTCTTTTCCGCCGATGCCGAACACCGCATCGACGATGACGTCCGCCTCCCGCGCTGCTTCCGCGAGCGATCCCGGTTCGATCCAGACGAACTGGTCGGCCGTTGCCGCATCGATCGGAGCACCACCGCTGTCCGTGCGCCGGTAGCCCCAGATCAGACACCGCCAACCGCGCTCCTGCAAGGCGGCCGCGGCGACCAAGCCGTCGCCGCCGTTGTTGCCCGGGCCGGCCAGCACGAGCATGGTCCCCGCGCGCCCCCCGGCCGCTCGTTCGATCTCCCGTGCGACGCCGCGACCCGCAGCGCGCATCAGGTCCGCCTCCGTGCGTCCCGCTGCCATCGCGGAACGTTCCGCCGCCCGAATCTCCTCCACCCGGCACAAGTTGATCACGACCCGTCCGCCTCCCCGTCCATCGGCGCACGCTTGGTGGCCACGACGACTGCCATCGCCACGCTACGCGAGTGTGTCAGTGAGATCGAGAAATGGGTTAGGCCAAGATGCGCGGCCCGCGCCGCGGCCGTGTCGTGGAGCACGACGATCGGTTTTCCGCGGCGGTTTGGTAGGACCTCGATGTCGCGCCAGCGGATCCCACGGACACCCGTCCCCAGCGCCTTCATCACCGCTTCCTTGGCCGCGAAGCGCGCCGCCAGTTCCGCCGGTCGGCGGCCGTAGCGCTCCCGCTCCCGCTCGGTGTAGACCCTGCGCAAGAATCGATCACCGAAGCGCTCAAGCGTCTGCTGAATGCGGTCGATCTCGATGACGTCGATGCCAACTTCCACCGGTCCGGCCGCCTCTGGATCCCAGAGGGGCTGATAGCTAGCGCCCGACACCGGCATAGCGGAACCCAAGTCGCCGCACATCGGCAGGATCGTAGAGGTTGCGCCCGTCCAGCAGAACCGGCTGGCGCATCAAGTCCGCGACCCGTCCGAGATCGGCCTGCTTGAACTCGTTCCAGGGAGTCAGCACCAGCAGCGCGTCGGTCCCGCGCACGGCTTCGTAGGGATCGTCGAAGTACTCCGCCTCGGGGACCACCTCCCGGGCATTGTCCATCGCCGCCGGGTCGTAACAGCGAGGGATCGCCCCGCGCTGGATGAGCATGCGCACCACGTCGATCGCTGGCGACTCGCGGATATCGTCGGTGTCCTGCTTGAACGAGAGCCCCCAGATCGCAATCGGCCGCTGGTGGAGGTCGCCTACCATGGTCTGGAGCTTGTGCACGAAGCGCCGGCGCTGATCCTGGTTGATCTCCAGCACGGCGTGGAGGAGTTGCGGGTGGCAGCCGGCCTCTTGCGCCATGTAGGACAGCGCCTTGACGTCCTTGGGGAAGCAGGACCCGCCGAACCCGATACCGGCGTCGAGGAACAGCGGGCCGATCCGCGGGTCGAGGCCCATGCCCTGCGCGACGACCTTGACGTCTGCCTGGTATTGCTCGCAGATCTGCGCGATTTCGTTGATGAAGCTGATGCGGGTCGCCAGGATCGCGTTGGAGGCGTACTTGATCATCTCGGCGGTGCGGCGGTCAGTGATGAGCACCGGCGCGTTGAGGGCGCTGTAGAGTTCTGCGACGCGCTCGGCCGCCTCACGGTCCTCGGCCCCGAGCACGATCCGGCTGGGATTGAAGACATCCTGGACCGCCGACCCCTCGCGGAGGAATTCGGGGTTGCTCACGACGGCAAAGGTTGCGTCGGGCGACTTGACCTGGTTGATGATCGACGTGACGAGGTCCCCGGAGCCGATGGGCATGGTGCTCTTGTTGATGATGATGGTGTGCCCGCGTATGGTCTTGCCGATCATCTCGGCCGCCGAGCGCACGGCGCGCATGTCGGCCTCGCCGCTGAAGGAGGACGGCGTGCCGACGCAGATGAAAACAAACTCAGAAACCGGCACGGCCTCGTCATAGCAGGTGGTAAAGCGGAGGCGCCCTGCCTTGAGGTTGCGGGTCACGAGCTCGTCCAGACCGGGCTCGTAGATCGGGCTGATCCCCTCCGACAGGAGCTGGACCTTTCGTTCGTCAATATCGACCCCGTAGACTTGATTCCCCAGGTCGGCGAAGGCGGCCGCGTAGACGGCCCCGACGTAGTTCGTTCCGATGATGGTGATGACCGCCACTCGTCTACATCCCTTCACGCACCGGGTCACTGACCCGCGACGGGCCGGTGCTCGACTGCGGGTCGCCTGCCTCGTTGCTCGTCAACGATAGATTGGTGACCCGTGCCTTATAGCTATGTCCCGAACTGTACACGAGGAGAGACGTGATCTGACGCGGTAGCGGCATGACATTTCTGAGGTCAAACTCGACATGCCGCCAAACCCCCCGCTCGATCAACGTCGCTCGTCCCTCGGGCTCAGGGGTCGGTCCCGGCTGGATGTAGAACCCATGCCACCACTCCCGCGGCTGCCCCTGTAGATCAACGTACGTCAGCTTGAGGATCAGCGGGTACTCCGTGTGCATCTCCCCGCCGCCTGGCGGTGACTGCGCATCAATCCAGATGTCGGCCGCCAGTCGCAGGGACGAGTGGACCCGCAGCGTCACCCCGATCTGTTGCTGGATCCCCGTCTCGCAGTGGTCAGTGTTCCCACTGTCACGCGAGAATTCGACCGCGACGTGTCGCTCCCCGAACACCTCAACCGGGACACGCTGGACGATCCCAAACTCGCTGCCGCCGTCGCCGCCCTGGTCCTGGTACTCCACCCATTCGGCCAGACCGCGCGTGAATTGACCATTACGGATCATCTCGCGCACGGCAGCAGTCACCGGCCCGAAGGCCCCACCTGCGCTCACGATCGTCTGCTCGTTGGCCGCCAGGCTCCGGGTGCCTGCCTCACTGGTGACGGTGGCATGCCCCCGCAACACGCCGACCCGCACGGCCAGGATCGGCTCATCGGCACCTCCGTTGCGCGAGCCGCGCTGCACCTCGACGAGGAACGAACCAGCGTCCGGGCTGCGCGGGGAATCCACCATCACCACCTCGGCTGGGCCCGCGGTCACACGCAACGTGGACTCCGCGACGTCGCCGTGCGGCGCCATACCGACGTAGATGGTTCCACGCACGGGCACCAGCACGAACTCCTTCCGCGTGGACCAGAACCGGGACGTCCGCATCCGGTGGATGGTGACCTCGGTTTCCTCCGAGATCTCAACCGTCCCGCCGTCGAAGAGGGTCAACCAGCCCACGGTTCCTTGCCCAGCAGCGATCGTGTCCCCCTCCTCCACCGTGACCACGTCCGTCACGAGGCGCCACTCGTCCTGCCCCTTGGGACGCAACAACAGTCCCGATCCACTCACGACCTGAAGCGTCGCTGGTTCCGCTGTGGTCGCGTTGGCGAGGTACCAGCGCGCACCGAGCACGGCCGCCCCGACCAGGCTCAGGAACACCACGAACCCGGCCAGGAGCAACGCCCAGGCCAGGCGCACCTGGCGCCGGATCAGCGGCGAATTGTGAACCCCTGAAACTCCGGTCCCGGTTCCAACCATTCGCAGGTCATCCGGTTCACCACAGCACCCGGCGGTCCCTCCCGCAACGCGGCGCGGAACCGCTCCAGCGCCTCTACCGGGCCATCGGCTACCGTCTCAACGGAGCGCCCGTCCTCACGGTTGCGCACCCACCCGCTCAGCCCGAGCGCGGTGGCGGTACGCACGACGAAAGCGCGGAAGCCGACGCCCTGTACGCGGCCCTCGACGACACAGCGCAGACGGGCCTTCTCCTCCGGCACGTGCTCAGAGCTCCTCTCCACAGAGACCACCCTCACGCGGTTCCCGCCTCTGCACGAAGTCCTCGGTGCCGCTGCCGCTGCCGCGCGGCCGCTGCGCTGTCGGCCGGGCGGTAGCGGTCGAGGAAGGATCGCATTTCCTCCACAAACGTCCCGCGGGCGATCGCGTCCCGAATCCGCGCCATCTCCCGCTGGATGAACCAGAGGTTGTGAATCGTGCCCAGCCGGTAAGCCAGCAGTTCACGCGCGCGGAACAGGTGGTGGAGGTAGGCCGCGCTGAATGTCGTGCAGGTTGGGCAGTTACAGGTCTCATCGACCGGCCCGAAGTGTGTTCGAAACCGAGCTGCGGTGACGTCGACACGCCCGTCCGGGGTGAAGAGCGCCCCCCGCCGCGCCACGCGCGTCGGGTGGACGCAGTCGAACATGTCGACTCCAGCGGCCACCCCTCGCCAGAGATCCTCCGGCGATCCGACTCCCATGAGGTAGCGCGGCCGCTCGGGTGGCAGACCGTCAATCGAGGCGTCGAGCATCTCCGCCATGACCTCTTTCGGCTCGCCCACGCTGAGGCCGCCGATCGCCGAGCCGTCGAGCGGCAGATCCCGCAGGAAGCTCGCGCTCTCCCGCCGTCGGTCCGGATCGAAGCCCCCTTGAGCGATCCCGAAGAGCATGGGGCGGGAGTCGGGCGCCACATCCGCCTGGCGCGCGGCGAAGCGCTCGATGGCACGACGCAGCCAGCGGTGCGTTCGCTCCATCGCCGCGGCCTGCGCGGCGTCGTCGCTCCCGTAGCCGACCAACTCGTCGAGTGGCATGATGATGTCCGAGCCAAAGCCGAGCTGGAGGTCGATCGCCGATTCGGGGGTCAGTTCCCAAAGGCTTCCGTCGAGGTGGGAACGAAAGGTCACGCCCTCCTCGCGCACCTCCCGCCGCTGCGCCAGGCTGAAGACCTGAAAGCCCCCGGAGTCGGTGAGGATCGGTCCGTCCCACGCCATGAAGCGCTGGACGCCGCCTGCCGCTTCCAGGACAGCCAGGCCCGGACGGAGCATGAGGTGATAGGTATTCGCAAGAATGATGTCGGTGCCGCTCGCCCGCACCTCATCCGGCGTCAGCGACTTGACGCTCGCCTGGGTGCCAACGGGCATGAACGCCGGCGTGCGCACTTCACCGCGCCGGGTCCGGAGGATACCGACGCGGGCCCTGGTCGTCGGGTCCGATGCCTGGATCTCGAAGTGGTGGGGCTGCTTGCCGCCGGAGTGCGATGCGGCGTTATCGCGCTCAATCATGGTCGAATGGTAGCACAGGCGCCGAGGGGCGCGTCAGGCACGACAAGCGATCGATGCCGATGAGCGACAAACGCCGTACACGCGAGATTCGCCGCCGCCTGCAACTCTGGTCCTTCGACCAACTGTACCGGCACGCCTGGTTCTACGACCCGCTGAGCCGCCTGGTGTTCGGCGACGAGTGGCATCGCTGGCGCCAGGCTGTCCTCCCTTTCGTTGGTCCAGGGCGCGTCCTCGACCTCGGCTGTGGAACCGGAGCGCTCCTCCCCGAACTGCACGAGAGGGCGATCGCCGTTGGCGTGGATCGGTCGCCGAGTATGCTGCGCGTAGCGAGCCGGCGTGTTCGCCGCGGCTGGCTGGTGCGCGCTGCCGCTGGAGCCCTCCCCTTCCGCGACGCCGCATTCACGACGGTCGTCTCAACCTTCCCGGCGCCGTTCATCCTCGAGCGGGACACACTCGCTGAAGTGGCCCGCGTCCTCGAGCCGGGTGGGCGGTTCGTTGTCGTTCTCGGCGGTGAGATCACGGACTGGCGGGGCTGGCGCCGGCCGGTCGGAGTACTCGCCCGTCTCTTCTACGGGGATCGGGTAAGGGACGCCGCCCCTTCGACGGACGTGCTCGCGCATTCCGCCCTGCCCGGGGTCTGGCACACCGTCGCCACACCCCGCGGGCATGCTCATCTCTGGGTTGCAAGCCGTACTGACCGCCCGGCGGCTGGGGGCTAACTGGTCGTGCCGCCGGACCCTGTCCCGGTGTCGTGGCCGTTGGACGCAACCGCGGGCGGCGCATCGATCGGCATCAGGTCGGCAAGCGGGTCGGCCTTGGTCGGCATCCGCTGCGGGGCAGCGGCCTTTGCCTCGGCCACAGCCTTGGCGACACGCGCCGACTCCCCGGGGGGCGGCGGAGGCGTGTTGATCTGGTCCAAGCGGGTTGCCTCGGTCAGCACCGATGTCGTGGTCCGGTGCACGTCCGCGGCGGACTGCCGGACCTCGTCGCCCACCGACGTGACCTCGCTGGTGACCTCGTTGAGCGTCCGCTGGAACTCGCCCGTCAGGTCGCTGGTTGCGGCCCGGAACTCGCGGATGCCCTTCCCGATCCCCTGCGCGATCTCAGGCAGTTTTCCCGGCCCGAAGATCATGAGGGCGATCACCATGATCACCAGGATCTCCATCGGCCCCATGCCAAAGAAGTTCATCCACGCTCTCCGTTCGACGCTACCGCAGCCCCTGGGCCCGTCCGGATGCTGACGGTTGGTAGTATACCATCGCGAGCGGGCACGGACGGCGAGGCGCGATCGCTGGGACGTGTGCTGGCCGCATGGAGAGGGAATGGCAGCCGGTGCTCCTACTCGACGGCCGGATCTTAGCATATCGGCGCGGAGGTATTACGCGATATGTCGCTGAACTCGCCGCCCACCTGCCCGCGGCGGCACCGGACCTGACCGTGCGCGTCCTTGTCAACCGCGCCGGCATCGAGGCCGGTCTGCCGACCGTCCGCGTCAGAACTCCTCCGCACCACCGGCTTGAGCGCTGGACGCTCGGATTGGAAGTGCTGCGCCACAGGCCCCGCCTGCTCCACAGCCCCGACTTTATTCCACCGGTCGCGCCAGGCATCCCGCGGGTCGTGACTGTGCACGACCTTGCATTCCTCACCGACCCGTCCCTGCTCGCAGCCGACGGCCTGCGCTACTACGGTCAACTCCCGCGCGCGATCCACGCGGCACGGGCGGTAATCGCTGTCTCGGGCACGGTTCGTGAACAGGTTATCGAGCGGCTCGGCGTGCCGGCGCACCAGGTACACGCCGTCTACAACGGAGTGGCCGACACCTTCTTCGCCGAGCCGTCCGAACCGCCCAGCCAGACGATCGCGCGGGAGGCGCCCGAGATCGCCCCCGCTCTGCTCGGCCGTGATCGGCCAGTGATCCTGGTGGTGGGCACCGTCGAGCCGCGCAAGCGTCACGTCTTACTCGCGCGGGCGGTGGCGGATCTGGCCGCGCGGCGCCCGGACCTTGCCCCGCTCCTCGTCGTCGCCGGCCAGCCAGGTTGGCGCTCGGAGGAGGGCACGGCGGCGATCCGCGAACTGGAGCAGTCAGGGCTGGCTGTCTGGCTGACGGAGGTCGGCGACCGGCTCCTGCACGCGCTCTATCGCACGGCGACCGTGCTCGTCCTCCCCTCGTTCGACGAGGGGTTCGGCCTGCCGCTCGCCGAGGCGATGGCGGCGGGACTGCCGGCGGTGGTCGCCAAGCGCGGGGCGCTGCCTGAGGTGGCGGGCGACGCGGCGGTGCTCGTCGATGAGGACGAGCCGGCAACGTGGGCGGAGGTGCTGGCGTGGGTGCTGGACGATGCCACGCTGCGGCGCGACCTGGCTGCGCGCGGCAGGGAGCGGGCGTCACAGTTCCGCTGGGAACGAACGGCGCGGGAGACCGCGGCTATCTACCGGAGGGTGCTCGCTGGTGAATGAGCGACCGACCTGGTTGATCGTGGGGCTCGGCAACCCGGGACAACGCTACGCGGCGACCCGGCACAACATCGGCTTCATGGTGGTCGACCATCTCGCACGGAAGTTGGAGCCGGGGACGTTGCGCAACCGGTTCGACAGCGAGCTGATCGAGACGCGCGACGAGCCCGGCCGCATCGTGCTGCAGAAGCCGCAAACCTACATGAACCTCAGCGGGATCGCCGTGGCCCAGGCGGCACGCTGGTACCGTGTCCCCACCGAGCGCATCCTCATCATCTATGACGACCTCGATCTCCCATTCGGCCGCATCCGGCTACGTCCGGGTGGCAGTAGTGCCGGGCACAAGGGTTTACAGTCCGTGATCGAGCACCTCGGCACCGATCGGGTGCCGCGCCTCCGGGTCGGGATTGGCCGGCCGGCCCACGGGAGCTCCGTGAGCTACGTGCTCAGCCGCTTCCGGCCGGAGGAGGAACGGGTCCTACCTGAGATCATCGCCCTCGCCGCCGATGCCGCGCTCAGTTGGTACAAGGATGGCATCGATGCCGCGATGAACATGTACAATCGGGCTGGTGCCCAGCGAGAGGACGGACGCGAAGCGCAAGGGAGAGTAGACAGCCAGCGGTTCACTTCCGGAACGTAGCGACGGCCGGGAGCAACGAGGCTCCAGGCAGGAGGTGTAACGTGGACTTCGCACTCGACTCCGAGCATCAACTCTTCCGGGAGCGCTTCCGCGCGTTCGCCAACGATGTCGTCGCGCCGCGCGCCGCGGAGATCGACCGCACCGGCGAATTCCCCTGGGACGTGATCAACGCAGCGGCCGAACTGGGGCTGCTCGGGGTGCCGATCCCCGAGGAGTACGGCGGCGTAGGAGCCGACGGGCTCGCGTTCACCCTGCTCATCGAGGAGCTTGCCGGCGCGTGCGGGTCCACCGCACTCACGATCGCTGCCCACACCGGCCTCGTCTGCGTGCCGCTGCTCATGTTCGGCAACGAGGAGCAGAAGCGGCGCTTCCTCACGCCGCTGGCCGAGGGAAAGATGCTCGGCGCGTTCGGACTCACCGAGCCGCAGGCCGGCTCCGACGCGGGCGCCACGCGAACCACCGCCGTGCGCGACGGCAACGAGTTCGTGATTAACGGCCAGAAGGTCTTCACCACCAACGGCAGCATCGCCGGGGTGATCATCGTCACCGCCGTGACAGACCCCGAGGCCGGGCGGCGCGGAATTTCCAACATCATCGTGCCGGCCGACGCGCCCGGTGTGAGCTTCGGGCAGGACCAGGAGAAGATGGGCCTCCACGGCTCGGTCACCTCCCAGGTCTACTTCCAGGACTGCCGGGTTCCGGTCGACAACCTCCTGGGCCGCCCGGGGGAGGGCTTCAGACAATTCCTCCAGGTCCTCGACGGGGGCCGGATCGGCATCGGGGCGATGTCAGTCGGGATCGCCCAGGCGGCGCTGCGTGCGGCCCGGGACTACGCGCTGGAGCGCGAGCAGTTCGGTCAGCGCATCGCGGACTTCCAGGCCATCAGTTTCATGCTCGCCGATATGGCAACCCAGCTTGAGGCCGCGCGCTGGCTGGTCTACCGAGCGGCCTGGCTGAAGGATCGTGGCTTGCCGCACACAACCGAAGCGGCGATGGCCAAGCTCTTCGCATCGGAAGCCGCCGAGCGTATCTGCCACAAGGCGATTCAGATTCACGGGGGATACGGGTACACCACGGAGTACCCGGTTGAGCGGTATTACCGCGATGTCCGCCTGACTGAGATCGGCGAGGGCACGTCGGAGATTCAACGGCTCGTCATCGCCCGCCGGCTCCTGGCGGAAGCATAGGTAGGAAGGGACGGACAAGCCGATGGAGATCACGCGCGTCGCGGTCGTCGGCGCGGGGACGATGGGGAGCGGGATCGTGCAGGTCGTGGCTCGGGCCGGTATCCCGGTCACAATGATCGACCGCGACCAGGCGATCCTGGACCGCGCATTTGAGACGATCGCGCAACGGCTCCACCGTGAGGTGGAGAAGGGACGGCTCACCGAGGAGGAGGCGGGCGTCGCCACGAGCCTGATCCAGACCGACGCCTCCGTCGACAGCGCGGCTGAGGCCGACCTGGTCATCGAGGCGGTGCCCGAAGTCCTGGACCTGAAAGCGGATATTTTCCGGCGCCTGGATGAGATCAGCCCCAGCGCGACAATCCTGGCATCCAACACGTCGTCGATCTCCATCACCCAGCTCGCTGCGATCACCCGCCGGCCGGACAAGGTCGTCGGCATGCACTTCTTCAACCCGGTCCCGGTCATGCAACTGGTCGAGGTTATCCGCGGGTTGGGCACCTCGGACGAGACGCACGCCGCGGTGATGGATCTTGCCAGGCGGCTGGGCAAGACGCCGGTGACGGTGAACGACTTTCCCGGCTTCGTCTCCAACCGCGTGCTGATGCCGATGATCAACGAAGCGATCTTCTGCCTGATGGAGGGGGTCGCCACCGCTGAGGACATCGACACCGTGATGCGGCTCGGTATGAACCACCCCATGGGGCCGCTGGCGCTGGCCGACCTGATCGGCCTCGACGTCTGCCTCGACATCCTGGAGGTGCTGCACCGCGACCTGGGCGACGACAAGTACCGCCCGTGCCCGCTCCTGCGGAAGATGGTCGCAGCCGGGAAACTGGGCAGGAAGACGGGCGAGGGATTCTACACCTACCCGTAGGGAGCGACGATGGACTTCACCCTCCCGGACGAGCTTCGGCTGCTCCAGGAGACCGTGCGTGAGTTCGTGGCGGACGCGGTGACGCCGCGGGCCGCGGATCGCGACCGCGAGGCCGCGTTTCCGGCCGACGAACTCCGCGCCGCCGCAACGCTCGGACTGTGCGGCCTGATGGTGCCGGAGGAGTTCGGGGGGAATCCGGTCGGCTCCTTGGGTGCCGCGCTCGTCTACGAGGAGGTCGCCGCCGGGTCACCGGCGCTTTCCGTCACGCTCTCGGTCCACAACACCCTCGTCTGCGGTGCGGTGGCAACCTACGGTCGGTCCGAGCTTCAGGCCGAGCTTCTGCCGAGGCTCGCCTCCGGGGAGATCCTCGGCGCCTACGCGTTGACCGAGCCCGGTGCCGGCTCGGACGCCGCCGCGCTCACGACCCGTGCCCGCCGCGACGGCGACCACTACGTCCTCGACGGGCGGAAGATCTTCGTGACCCACGGCGACCACGCCGGGCTCTACATCATCTTTGCCGTCACCGACCCGGAAGCCCGCCCCTCGCGCCGTATCTCGGCCTTCGCCGTCGACCGGGACACACCCGGGCTGGCGGTGCCCCGGCGCGAGCACAAGCTCGGGCTGCGGGCCTCGGAGATCGCCGAGGTGACGTTGACCGAATGTCGCGTCCCGGCGACGCGACTCTTGGGCAACGAGGGTGATGGGTTCGGCATCGCGATGGCGTTGCTCGACGGTGGCCGCATCGGCATCGGTGCCCAGGCGGTCGGCATCGCCCGCGGCGCCTTTGACCTGGCCCGGCGGTACGCCCGTGAGCGCCAGCAGTTCGGCCGCCCGATCGCGGACTTCCAGGCGATCCAGTGGAAGCTGGCCGACATGGCAACGCGGATCGACGCGGCGCGGCTCCTCGTGTGGCGGGCCGCGACCCTGCGCGACCAGGGCCAGCCACATACCCTCGCGGCCTCGCAGGCCAAACTCTTCGCCTCCGAGACCGCGACGTTCGTGACGGACCAGGCGGTCCAGATCCACGGCGGCTACGGCTACCTCGAGGAGTACGCAGTCGAGCGATATTTTCGGGATGCCCGCGCGACGGTGATCTACGAAGGGACCTCCGAGATCCAGCGACTCGTCATCGCGCGCCGGCTCTTGAGTGACAGTCAGTGAGGTTTGGAGAAACCGATGGCAGGTCAGTCAACAGAGAAGAACGGACAGTCGACGCAGCGCGGCTATCTCATGCTGCTGGTGGGGCACGAGCGTGCGACGTCGGACGCCGCGCTCGGCATCGCCCTCCGCGCAGCGGGGCACAACCTTCGCGTGCACATCATCGAGTTCCTAAAGGGCGGGCGCGACCGCGGCGAGGTCGCCGCCGTGTCCTTCCTCACCGGAGTGACGCTCACCCAGTACGGCACCGTCCCTCCCCAGCGAACGGTGGAGGACATGGACGGTCCGGCCATCGCGCCTGACCGCCTCGAGGCGGCGCTACGAGAGGCGCAGGTGCACGTGCGCCAGCGCGTCACCAACATCCTCATCCTCGACGGGCTGCTGACTCTGGTCGGCCAGGGCCTGGTAGAGGAGTCCAGGATTCTGGACTTGGTGAATGAGTCCGCCCCATGGCTCGACATCGTCGTCAGTGGGGCAACAGTTACCGATACCCTGAAGGAGGCCGCCGATTCGGTTACCATGATGGAAATCGTCAAGTCCAGCGAGCGCGCCGAGCAGCCGCTCCGCCGCGGCATTCACTACTGACGGGCCGGCCCGCACGCCGGACCGAGGAGGTGGGACACGCCATGCGCCACTTCGACGTCAACGACGACGAGCGATACCGCGAGCCACCCGATCCGGCCCAGCGGGACTTCACGACCGTCTCGGGTGAGCCGGTCAAGGAGGTCTACACCGAAGACGATCTGGAGCGGGTAGGGTTCGATCCCGAGCGAGACCTGGGTCGCCCAGGCGAATATCCCTTCACCCGGGGTATCCACAAGAACCTCTATCGGGGCAAGCTCTGGACGATGCGGATGTTCTCCGGCTTCGGCTCGGCAGAGGAGACGAACGCCCGCTTCCGCTACCTGCTAGACCACGGTGAGACCGGCCTCTCCATCGCCTTCGACCTGCCCACGCTCTACGGTCGCGACACCGACGATCCGATGGCGGAGGGCGAGTTCGGCAAGTGCGGCGTGGCCGTGTCGTCGCTGGCCGACATGGAGATCCTGCTCGACGGGATTCCACTCGACCAGATCACGACCTCGATGACGATCAACGGACCGGCCGCCGCGATCTGGGCGATGTACATCGCTACGGCCGAGAAGCGCGGCATCCCGCGAGCCAAGCTGGGTGGCACGCTTCAGAACGACATCCTCAAGGAGTTCACCGCCCAGAACGAGTACATCTTCCCGCCCGAGCCGTCGATGAGCCTCGTGACCGACACCATTGAGTTCGCCTCCCGCGAGATGCCGAAGTGGAACAGCATCAGCGTCAGTGGGTACCACATCCGCGAGGCGGGAGCGACCGCGACCGAAGAGCTGGCGTTCACCATCGCCGACGGCATGGCCTACGTGGATGCGGCACTTGCCCGTGGCCTGGACATCGACGAGTTCGCGCCCCGGATCTCGTTCTTCTTCAACTGTCACAACGATTTCTTCGAGGAGATTGCCAAGTTCCGTGCTGCGCGGCGCATCTGGGCCCGGCTGATGCGCGAGCACTACGGGGCGAAGAACCCGCGCTCCTGGTGGATGCGCTTCCACACGCAGACCGCGGGCTGCTCCCTCACCGCGCAGGAGCCGGAGAACAACATTATCCGGACCACGATCCAGGCGCTGGCGGCCGTCCTCGGCGGAACCCAGTCGTTGCACACCAACTCGCTCGATGAGGCGCTGGCGCTGCCGTCCGACTGGGCGGTGCGCATCGCCCTGCGCACACAGCAGATCATCGCCTATGAGAGCGGCGTCGCCAACAGCGTCGACCCGCTCGCCGGCAGCTACCTGGTCGAGACCATGACCAGCGAGATGGAGCAGCGCGTGCAGGCGATCCTCGATGAGATTGCTGAAATGGGGGGCGTGCTTGCCGCCATCGAGAACGGCTACTTCCAGCGGCGCATCGCCGACAGCGCCTACCGCTACGAACAGGCCATAGCCGAGCGCCGCAAGATCGTGATCGGCGTCAATGCGCTGCGCAACGAGGAGCCGGCGGACATCCCGCTTCTGACGATGGACCCCGAGGGGGAGGAGCGCCAGCGCCAGCGCCTCGCACGCGTGCGCCGGGAGCGCGATCAGGACGAGTGGCGCGCTTCCCTCGACGCGCTGGAGCAAGCGGCACGCGCCGGGGAGAACTTGATGCCGCACCTTCTGCGCGCGGTGCGCGCCTACGCTACGCTGGGGGAGATCACCAACTGCCTCAAGGCCGTGTACGGTGAGTACCGGCCCGTGGCGGTGGTCTGATCGAGGGGAGGAGGAGAAGGTGTCTGCCAGCCGGACGCGCCCGATCCGGGTACTCGTGGCAAAACCCGGCCTCGACGGCCACGACCGCGGAGCCAAGGTCATGGTCCGCGCACTGCGCGACGCCGGAATGGAGGTGATCTACACCGGCCTCTTCCAGACGCCGGAGATGATCGCCCGCGCCGCCGCCGACGAAGATGTCGACGTGATCGGCCTCAGCATCCTCTCCGGGGCCCACAACGCCCTCGTGCCGCGGGTGATGGAAGAGTTACGGAAGATGGGCATCGACGACGTGCTGGTAGTCGTCGGCGGCACGATCCCCGAGGAGGACGTCCCAAGACTGAAGGCGGCCGGAGTCGCCGAGGTCTTCGGCCCAGGCACGCCGCTGCCCGACGCGATCGAGTTCATCCGCGCGAACGCCCCACGGCGAGAGGACGTGGCGTGAGCGATCTCATCCAGCGCTTCCTGGCGGGCGACCGGCGTGCTCTGGCGCGGCTGCTCTCTCACGTCGAGAACCGTACCGAACTCGGCGCCCGCGCCATCCGCGAGTCGTTCGACCGCACCGGTCGAGCGCACATCGTCGGCATCACCGGCCCTCCCGGTGCCGGCAAGAGCACCCTCACCAACGCCCTGATCCGCGAACTGCGCGGCCGCGACCGCAGGGTCGGGGTGCTGGCCATCGATCCCTCAAGCGCCATCACTGGCGGCGCCACGCTCGGCGACCGGATCAGAATGATGGAGAACCACGCCGACGAGGGCGTCTACATCCGCAGCATGGCAACGCGCGGCCAGATGGGCGGGCTGGCCCTGGCGGCGACCGGCGCGATCCACCTCCTCGACGCCTACGGCTTCGACGTCATCCTGGTCGAGACCGTCGGTGTCGGACAGGACGAGGTAGATATCGCCGAGACCGCCGATACCACTCTGCTGGTCCAGGTACCCGGCCTTGGCGACAGTATCCAAACGATCAAGGCCGGGATCATGGAGATTGCCGACATCCTGGTCGTCAATAAGGCCGACCGTCCCGATGCCCGGCAACTCGTTCGCGACCTACGCAACATGCTGCTCCTGGGCGAGACCCCCGAGGGCGACTGGAAGATCCCGATCGTGGAAACGGTGGCGACCGAGGGAACCGGCATACCGCGGCTGGTGGACCAAATCGACGCGCATCGCGCCTGGCTGGAGGAGTCGGGACGGCACCGGGGTCGCATCGAACGCCGCCTCGCCCGCGAGGTGGTGCTCCTGGCTCGCGAGCGATTCGACCAGTGGATCACCGCCAGGCTCCACGACCAGGCGTTCGCGGACGCACGCGCGGCACTCCTGGCACGTCAGGTCGATCCGGGAACGCTGGCGGACCGCCTCCTGGACGGCGTGCTCGACCCGGCCGACACCACCCAGACCCGTCGTTAACCCTTCTCTCCGCTCAGGGCCGCCATCGCTACGTCGATGAGCGGCTCTGGATCGACCTCCTCGCCGCCTTCGAGGCTCAGCCAGACAAGGAATTCGACGTTTCCCGCCGGGCCACGGATCGGCGACGGCGTCAGCCCTCGGACCGTGAAGCCGAGGGACTGTGCCTCGGTCAGCACCCGCCGGAGCACCTCCCGGTGGACCCTTGGGTCGCGAACGACCCCGCCCTTCCCGACCTTCTCTCGCCCCGCCTCGAACTGCGGTTTGATCAGCGCCACACACGAGCCGTCTGGCTTGAGTACCCGCAGCGCAGCGGGCAGTACCAGTGCCAGTGAGATGAAGGAAACGTCGATGGTCACGATGTCGATCGGCTCGGGGAGCGCCTCTAGATACCGCACGTTGGTGCGGTCGAGCACGACCACGCGCGGATCCTGTCGCAGCCGGTAGTCGAGTTGCCCGTAGCCGACGTCGATGGCGTACACCCGCGCCGCGCCGCGTTGGAGCAGCACGTCGGTGAACCCGCCGGTCGAGGCACCAAAGTCAGCGCAGACCCGGTCCCGGATGTCAAGGGCGAACTGCTCCAGCGCCCAGTCCAGCTTCTCGCCACCCCGGCTGACGAAGCGGGGACGCTCGCGGAGGTCGAGTGGCGCGTCGGGTGGGAGGAGGGTTCCCGGCTTGTCGATGACGCGGTCGCCCGAGCGCACCGCCCCCGCCATGATCATCGCCCGCGCTCGGCTGCGAGTCTCGGCCAATCCCCGCGCGACCAGCAACTCGTCCGCGCGAACCCGCTTGCTCATCGGTGCGCCGCTCACCTCTGCTCGACCGCGCGGTGGAACCGGCTCGTCTGGGCGTGGCAGAGGGCCACGGCGAGGGCGTCGGCTGCGTCGTCCGGCTTTGGTACCTCGTCGAGGTTCAGGAGGATCCGCACCATCTCCTGCATCTGCGCCTTGTCTGCCTTGCCGTACCCGGCCACGGCCTGCTTGACCTCGGCCGGCTTGTACTCCACGACCGGCACCCCCGCCTGCGCAGCCGCAAGGAGAACCACACCCCGCGCCTGGCCGACCGAGAGGGCAGTCGTGACATTGCGCGAGAAGAACAGTTCCTCGATCACGACGACATCCGGCGCGTGGCGGCGCAGGAGCGCACTCAACCCTTCGTAGAGCTTCAGCAGCCGCGCGGGCATGCGCTCCGACGACGGAGTGGAGAGTACGCCGTACTCCAGCGCCAGCGGCTCGTCATTCCCCACAACCAGCCCATAACCCAGCAGTGCTGTTCCCGGGTCGACACCCAGGATGATCTCCCCACGCTCGCTCATCGCCGCGCGCCACCCTCGCGGGAGTCGACTGGGTGAATCGGCAGACGATCCGCCTGTGCCGCCCCGCTTACGACGAGGCATGGGTTACGGGATGTACCGTTCGGCAACCACATCCCCCTCCCGCTTGCAATTCGGAAACTTTCCGGGTATACTGGTAGGTAAGAGTTGAAACAAGGGGCGGCATGATCGGAATGCGACGGACAATCCACGTGCATACCCTCGAATCGGTTGGGTGACCCAGCGTGCCCAGGCCCCAGTGGCCCGGGATTTTTTTATCTAATGTACTCGCCCTCAGGCGGTTCCGGCGCCTTGAGAAGGTGGTGAAGAAGAGTATGGATGCGAGCCTGATCGCACGGGGCAAGGATCGCGGGTACTTGCTCTCCGATGAAATCATCGCCGCATTCCCGAACGCTGAGGAGAATGTCGAGTCCCTCGACGAATTCTATAGCACCCTGGTAGAGCAGGGAATCGAAGTCCTCGACCAAGAGCCGACCAACGGCAACGGTACCACATCCTCCCTTTCCGAGCGCACCGCGTCCCAGCCCGCTCCCGCATCACCAACCATCGATACTCGCCAAGACGTTGCTGACGCAGTCAGCGTCAGCGACTCGGTCCGCCTCTACCTCCAGGAGATCGGCGAAACGAGCCTGCTCACGATGGAGGAGGAAGTCTGGCTGGCCAAGCGCATGGAGCGCGGCAAGATCGCCGAGGAGCGCCTGGCAAACGGCGACTACGCCTCCGAAGCCGAGCGCGCCGAACTCCTGGCCGACAAGGAGGACGGCGAGAAGGCCCGGGCGCACCTGATCCAGGCGAACCTCCGCCTCGTGGTGAGCGTCGCCAAGAAGTACGTCGGCCGCGGCCTCTCCTTCCTGGACCTCATCCAGGAGGGTAACATCGGCCTGATGAAGGCCACCGACAAGTTCGATTACAAGCGCGGCTTCAAGTTCTCCACCTACGCCACCTGGTGGATCAGGCAGGCGATCACCCGCGCAATCTCCGATCAGAGCCGCACCATCCGCCTCCCCGTCCACGTCGGCGAGACCATCAACCGAGTCAAGAAGACCAGCCAGCGACTGCAACAGATCTTCGAGCGCGAACCGACCTTCGAAGAGGTCGCGCGCGCCATGGACATCCCTGAGGAGAAGGTGCGGCAGGTGCTGGACGCCTCCCGCCACCCCGTCTCCCTCGAAGCGCCCGTGGGCCAGGAGGGCGATGCCTTCCTCGGTGACTTCATCGAGGACGACACGATGCCGCCTCCGCTGGAGCTGGCCTCCCAGGAACTCCTGAAGCATCAGATCAGCGACGCGCTCTCGAAGCTCACCGAGCGCGAGCGCCGCATCATCATCCTCCGCTTCGGCTTGGAGGACGGCCAGTTCCGCACGCTGGAAGAGGTCGGGCGCGAGTTTGGGATCACCCGTGAGCGCATCAGGCAGATCGAGGCCAAGGCGCTGCGCAAGCTGCGCCACCCCACCTACAGCCACCGCCTGCGCGGCTACCTCGATTGACCTGCGGAAAACATGATCACGTTCAGGGGAGCGGTTGGTTCGCTCCCCTGTTTTCGTTCGGAAGCGCAGGACTACCGGTGCCCATCCGGCCCGGGCAGTGCCGGCACGAGCGATTCCTCGCTCCTATGATGCTGCGCTGTCACCCTGAGCGGTGCCGACAGCCGCGCGCGGCGGAGTCGAAGGATCGCTCGTCAGAATCGCCGCGCACTGGAAGGGCTAACCCTACCCCTCGTAACGCGAGAAGACCAGGCTGACGTTATGTCCGCCAAATCCGAGGGAGTTCGAGATCGCGTGGCGAACCTCGGCGTTCCGTGGACCGTCACAGACGTAATCCAGGTCGCACTCGGGATCGGGATGGCGCAGGTGCCAGGTCGGTGGGAGCACCCCTCGCGCTAACGCCAACACCGTGAAGACCGCCTCAACTGCGCCCGCGGCGCCGAGGAGATGACCCGTCAGCGCCTTGGTGGAACTCACGGGCGGCACCCGCTCCTCCCCGAACACCCGCTTCAGTGCGAGCGTCTCCAGGCGGTCGTTGAGCGGCGTCGAGGTGCCGTGGGCGTTCACATAGCCGATGTCGTGGGGTGTCAGCCCCGCCCGTGCGATGGCGATCTCCATCGCCTCCGCGGCCCCGGCACCCTCCGGGTCGGGCTGCACGATGTGACAGGCATCGCCGGTCGCGCCGTAGCCGGTCAGCTCGGCCAGGATGGTTGCCCCCCGGCTCAGCGCGTGCTCGAGCGACTCAAGCACCAGCGTAGCCGCGCCCTCGGCGATCACGAAGCCGTCGCGCGTGCGGTCAAACGGGCGGCTCGCGCTCTCCGGTTCGTCATTCCGGGTCGAGAGCGCCCCCAGGGCGCAGAACCCCGCCACCGATCCCGGTGTGATCGGCGCCTCAGCCCCGCCGGCCAGCATCACGTCGGCCTCCCCACGACGGATGATCTCCGCCGCCTCACCCAACGCGTGCGCTGCGCTGGCACAGGCCGACAGCGTGGCGAAGTTCGGGCCCTTCGCGCCCGTCACGATCGAGACGTAGCCTGAGCCCATATCGGCGAGGAACATCGGGATGAAGAAGGGGCTGACGCGCCCCGGACCGCGCTCGGCGAGCGTCCGCAGCTCCCGCTCGGCGGTCTCGATCCCGCCGAGGGCCGTGCCCAGCAACACACCGACCCTCCGGGCGTTCTCCGGCGTGATCTCCAGCTCCGCATGTGCGAGCGCGTCCTGGGTCGCCGCCACCGCGAGCTGAATGAAGCGGTCGGTACGCCGTGCTTCCTTCGGCTCAAGACGATCGCGCGGGTCAAAACCGTGGACTTCGCCGGCGATCCGGCTGGCGAAGCCCTCGGCGTCGAAGCGGGTGATCGGGCCGGTGCCCGAGCGGCCAGCGAGCAGCGCCTCCCACGCCGCGTCCAGGGTGTTGCCGACCGGGCTCAGAATGCCCATGCCGGTGACGACGACTCGGCGCGCGTCACGCTCAGTCACGTGTGAGTACCTCCGGATTCAGGCAGCGTGGCGGCGACTCACCGCGCAGGACAGCGAGCAGGTTCCGCGCCGCCAGTTCCGCCATCCGCGCTCGCGTGGTGAAGCTCGCGCTCGCAATGTGCGGCGTCACCACGACGCGCGGGTACCGCAACAGGGGATGATCAGCGGGCAAGGGCTCAGGGTCGGTCACGTCGAGCCCGGCGCCCCAGATCCAGCCTTGCTCCATCGCCTCCAGCAAGGCATCCGTCTGCACGACAGGTCCGCGGGCAGTGTTGATCAGCACCGCACTCGGCTTCATGCGCCGGAGTTGTTCACGGCCGATCATCCCGCGAGTCTGCTCGTTCAACGGGACGTGCAGGCTGACAAAGTCGCTCTCAGCGAGCAGGGCGTCCAGTTCCCGCCACTCGGCCCCGAGCTCCTCCTCAACCTCGGGACGGCGCCGCGGAGCGTGATAAAGGACGCGCATATTGAAACCACGCGCGCGTCGGGCAACCGCTTGCCCGATCCGGCCGAGCCCGACGATACCCAGCGTCGCACCGTGGACATCCGGCCCCAGGTAGCCCATCGGCTCCCACGTGCGCCAGGCGCCCGCGCGCACCGCGTTGTGTCCCTCCGGAATCCGCCGCGCCACCGCCAGCAGGAGACCGAAAGCCAGATCGGCCGTCGTCTCGGTCAGCACATCGGGCGTGGTGCATACCGCGACGCCACGCTCCGTGCACGCGGCGACATCGATGTTGTCGAACCCGACTGCCATGTTGCTGACGACTCTCACCGACGGTAGCCGGTCGAGCAGATCCCCGTCCACCCGCTCGGTGAGCAACGTCAGCAGGCCATCGGCTCCCTCGGCCAGCCGCACCAGTTCGTCGCGGCTCGGTGGGAGCTCTCCCTCCCAAACAGTCACATCGCCCGCTTCTCGGAGCAGGTTGAGGCCGACTTCCGGGATGACCCGGCTCACCGCGATCCGCACGCCGTCCTCCCTCCACCGAACGTCGTGCGGATTCTAACGGGCAGTCGAACGGGCGGCAACATGCGCGGCGAGATACCGACGCGGCTGGCGCCGACGTTGCGATCCCGAATCCAGCAGTTCCCCGTCATCGTGTTTCGGTCCGAACCAGAGCCAGGAGCGCCCCCATCATTACCGAACAGCGACCGATCGCAAAGGCTCAACTGTCGCCCGTGCGCCTGCCACACCCCTGGACACGAGCGCTCAACGCTCGCGACACGCGGAACGTGCAGCCGCGCACCATTGACGTTTCCGCACTCTGGCCGAAAATAAGGGTCCTCAACCGGGGGCTGGTCGAGATCCCCGGCGCCTGGGTGAACCCGTTCACAGTGTCCGGCGACGGCCGGCTGGTCTTCGCCACGATCCATACCGACGACTGGGCCGGCGTGGCTGCCATCCCCACTGACGGGAGCGGCTACACTCGGATCTTCCAGTTCGCCAACCCCGATATGGATCAGGTCACCGGCGGGAGCTTCGACGGCCGCTGGTTGGTGTGGAGCGAGTCGCACGACCCAGCCGACCGGGGAGACTGGAGCATCCGCGCCTGGGACGCTGAGTCGGGGCAAGTGCAGACGGTCGCTGAGGCGCCGCGGAAGGACGGCCGAACCATCCCGGGTCCCTTCGTGTTCCCGACCGTCGATCACGGGATGGTCGCCTGGGCACAGACCAGCCCCGAGGGTGGACGGGAGATTCATCTCTACTCGCTGGCCGACCGGCGTGACCGGATCTTGGCAGCAGGGGACGTCGGGAGAAGCCCGGTCACCTTCTGGTGGCCGTACATCATCTGGCAGGTGCGCGATCAGTCGGGCCCGGAGGACCGGGCGGGTCGCGTCATGACGGCCGATGCCACCACCGGCGAGCCCGTGGAGCCCACTCCGGCCCCCGCGGCGATCCGTCAGCTCTGGTTCATGGCGGCCTCCGAGTCGGTCCTCGCGTGGACTGATGGCGGGATCCTGTGGGTCTGGCGGCCCGGCGAGGCCGCAGCGCGGGCGGTCTTTCGGGCACCGGATGGCGACTACATCCAGTTCTTGAGCATCGCCGGCGACTTGACCACCTGGGGTGGAGTGACAGGGCCGTGGGTGGCTGATCTCCGCAGTGGTAGCGTGGCGAAGTTACCGCAACTCTACGGAGGCCGACACGCCCGCGGCACGGCGCTGCTTGTCGTCGAGCCAACCAGCCAGGTGAGGAGCAGACACCCACCCCTGCGCATCCGGTTCGCGGATGTGGGTCAGTTTGAACCGCTGCCGACCTGCGCGTCCTCCACACCGGAAACAGATTGAGTCGGCGAGGCCGGATCCCGGCATCCAAACACCAGGTCGATTGAGAGGTGAATGCGGCACCGGGTCTCGCAATTGCGCAGACTTGAAGCGGAGCCTCAAGCGTGGTAGTATCCAGTAGGGTCAAGCCCCACCCCGCTCGGCGTGTACGACAACGTTTTGAGCCAACGTGAAGTAACCGACGGGAGCTGCTAAGCGGGCCTCGTGGGGCTCGGGGTTGCGGCACCCACCTGCCTTTGCAGGTTCAAAACCGAGTTACACCCGGCGGAGGTGGGGTTTTGCCCCACCTTTTTCATGCCTCATGTTCTTGGGGGACGGCCTGGTGATCCTGATCCTCCACGGCACCAATCGGCTTGCGATCGACGAGCGTGTCCAGCATCTGCGTGCGGAGCACGACCCGGCTGGCATCACCACCACGGTTGTGGAGCGGGCGGCCGAGCAACTTGGAGAACTGCGCAGCGCCTGCCTGTCCCCCGGATTCTTCGGCTCGACTCGCCTCGTCATCGCGCGGGATCTCCTCGTCGGCGGGGGCGGCGGGCGCGGCCGCCGCGCGAGCGCTGACCGAGTCGAGGCACTGGACCTTCTGGCCTCGGTCCCGGAAACCACCGTCCTGATCGTGGCCGAGTCGGAGATCAAGCCCGCCGACGAGCGTGAGCTGCGCTCCAAGGTACCCGGCGTGACCATCGAGCGACACGATGTCCCGCGCGGTCGTGATCTGGTGGAATGGGTTCGTGCCCGCGTCCGGCACTACGACGCAACGATCGAAGCCGAGACTGCTGCCCAGCTCCTCGAAGCCCTCTTCCCCACGTCCTGGCGTGCCGTCGCGCGGCGCGATGACGTGCCCCCCGACCTGTACCGCCTCGACGCGGAAGTGGCGAAGCTGGCAACCGCGGCGGGACCGAGTCAGGAGATCACGCGCGATCTCGTCGGGGCGCTGGTGCCCGATGCCGAAGCGACGAACATCTGGGGACTGACCGACGCCATCGTGGCAGGCGACGTGGCGGGTGCGGTGCGCGAGGTCGAGCGCGCGCTCGCGACCGGAACCCCTGCTGAGATGCTTCTCGGCCAGCTCGCGTCCCAGTTCGAGGTCTTCGCGGTGCTCGCGGCCGGTCAGGCGCAGAGCGCCGCCGCGCTCGCGGCTGAGACGGGGATCAGCGAAGGTCGCCTTAGGCAGGCGAGCCGTACTGCGAGTCGCTTCCCGTATGAGCGGATCGCGCGCGGCCTGGCCGCGCTGCGCGAGATCGACGTGGCGACCAAGCAGGGACAGGCAGAGGCGGCCGATCTGCTGGTCGGCACCGTCGCGCGCCTGGCCGCGGGCCGGTAGAGCCCGGAAGCGACTGCACGGAGCGAGTCAGGGACGATTTCAGGGCACGACAAAACGGGCCGCGGATGCAGCCCGTATCGCACACACGCTGTTGCGCCGCGATCCGTGAGGGTGCTATTCCTCGCCGCGGATCAGCGCGTTGAACTTCTTCATCAGCCGCGCCTTGCGCCGCGCCGCGTTGTTCTTGTGGATGATGCCCTTGATGGCAGCCCGGTCGAGCGTGCTGATCGCGTCGCCCACGGCCGTCGCCGCCGCATCGGCATCACCCGCGGCAATCAGCCGCTCGGCCTTGCGAATGTAGGTGCGGGCCGACGACCGGAAGATCCGGTTCCGCATACGTCGTCGCTCGGCAACGCGGACGCGCTTCGCCGCAGACTTCGTGTTGGGCAAGTCTCACATCCCTCCGGATTTCGATCGCACACGCAATCGGCGGCGCCACCGCCGAACCACCAAAGTCTAGCAGGATCAGCAATTCCAGGCAACACCACGCTCGTCCTCTGCTACGATGGGCCTACACCGATCCGACGGGCGAGGTCCGCCTCGCCGCCATCGAGAGCGGGGAACGCGATGCAGGTGATTCGCCAGGGATCCGCACCGGCTGAGCGCGGCACCACCTTTACGGGCGAGACGACGCTGGAGCGCTACCTCGCCGGTGGCGCGGAGGGTATCAGTCTCTCCGTGGTCCACTTCAAGGACGGGTCGCGCACCCACTGGCACGAGCACCCCGGTGAGCAGATCCTGTTCATCCTTGAGGGTCGGGGGCGCGTCGGGACGGAGAACGAGGAGATCGAGGTCGGGCCAGGCGACGTGATCTACACCGGCCCCGGTGAGCGGCACTGGCACGGCGCCGCTCCTGGCGCATCGATGACCCACATCAGCATCACCCGCGGCGGCCCGCCGGTATGGGGCGAACCGCCGGAGTGATGCCCTCGCCGCACCCCCACCGGCACGGGGTAGAATGATCCCGGTTGGTGGCTGGACACCGGGGCGAGCCACGGTGTCATCGTGGGAGCGGTGATGTCCAACCCGACACCCGACCTGAACCTGCTGCTCACGCGATTGCGCGCGCTCCACGACGATCTGGAGCGGACACGCGAGCGGGAGCGCCTGCGGGTCGAAGAGGTTGAGCGGCGGATCGGGGCGGCTGCGATCGACCCGCCACGCACCGAGGAAGCGATGCACGAGCTATTTCAGGCATACGAGGCTCGATCCTTCGCTCGAGGGCGACTCGATGCCCTCGACCACCTGATCGAGCGCCTCGATCTGCTGCTGGCCCCGTTCCCTGAGGGGTCGGGGCGACGCTGATGCCAGCCCCGCCGCGGCGCGCGCACGGGGCGCGGCCGGTGCCTACCCCTTCCCGGCGTCCACGCCGGATCACGCTGCAGAAAGCCCGACCGTCCCGCTCGGTGGCAGCCAATGCAACGATCGTCGCCGCCGCCTTCGTCGTCAGCCGCGTGCTCGGCCTGCTGCGCGAGATCCTGATCGCCCGGCAGTTCGGCACCAGCGGGGACTACGACGCCTACGTCGCCGCCTTCCGCATTCCGGACCTCCTCTTCCTCGTGGTGATGAGCGGCGCGTTCGGCTCGGCTTTCATCCCGGTCTTCGCCGGGTTCCTCAGCCGGGGAGAGCAGGACCGCGCCTGGCGCCTGGCCAGCGCGGTGCTCACGTACACCGTCCTCACCCTGCTCGTGGTGGGGCAGCTTGTGTTCCTCTTCGCCGGTCCGCTCATGCGAGACATCGTCGCACCCGGACTGGCGCCCCCGCAGCAAGACCTGGCGGTCAATATCACCCGCCTCCTGCTCCTGTCTCCCTTGCTGCTGGGGCTCGGTGCCGCGGCGCAGGGGATGCTCCAGGCCCAGGACGCCTTCACCCTGCCTGCGGTGGCGCCGATCCTCTACAACCTCGGCATCATCGCCGGCGCCCTGCTGCTGGCACCCACGATGGGCGTCTACGGGCTTGCTTTCGGCGTCATCGTCGGGGCAGCCGGACACGCCGGCGTCCAGTTCGTCGGGCTCATTCGCCGCGGCATGCACTTCTCCCCCACGCTCTCGCGCCGTGTGCAGGGTCTGGGCGAGGTAGCTCGCCTCATGGCCCCGCGTCTGGTAGGCCAGGCAGCCTTCCAGATCAACTTCATCGTCATGACGAACTTCGCCTCCCGGCTTGGCGAGAGCAAGGTCTCGGCGATCAATTACGCCTACCAGGTCTTCATGCTGCCGCACGGCGTGCTGGCGCTTAGCCTCTCGACCGTGATCTTCCCGATGATGGCCCGCCAGTATGAGTTGAATCAGCTTGACGACCTCAAAGTAACCCTGCGCGGCGCGCTCGGCCCGCTCATCTTCCTCACCTTCCCGGCGTCGGTCGGGCTCTTCGCCTTCCGCACCAGCATCGTCCAGGTGCTCTTCCAGTTCGGCTCCTTCTCCGACGAGTCCACCCGGCTCGTCGCCCAGGCCCTCGCCTACTTCTCGGTGGGCCTGGTGGCATTCGCGGTCGTCGAGGCGGTCACGCGGGCCTTTTACGCCATGCACGACACCCGCACGCCGGTGACGGTCGCCATCGTGACCGTCATCGCCAACATAGCCCTCAGCGCCTATCTCGCGCCGCGCCTCGGGCACGGGGGACTGGCCCTCTCGATTGCGCTCACCACCGTCGTGGAGATGGCAATCCTGCTGACCGTCCTCTACCGGCGCATCGGCGGGCTCGGCCGGGGCCTGCTCGAATCGACGATCAAGGCAGCAGCAGCCACGGCGATCATGGCGGTCGTCGCCCTGCGCTTCGCCGGCCCGCTGGCACAGGTGACCGACCCGTCCGACGGGCGTTCTATCGCGGGTATGGTCATGTTCGTCGTCACGCTGGGCGCCACCGGCATTACGTACCTCGTTTCCGCTTACTACCTGCGCGCGCCCGAGCTCTTCGAGACCCTCGACCGCGTCCGCTCCCGCCTGCGCCGCGCATGACAGCCGCTGCGTGCGGCGCGGTCGCTCGGTTATACTTGGCGTTCGAGCATCCGCAGGGGTGGAGGTCGCGGCGCGCGCTGTATGATCGAACAAGAACGTATTCGAAACTTCAGCATCATCGCTCATATCGATCACGGGAAGTCGACTCTGGCTGACCGTCTCCTTGAGTACACCCACGCGGTGACCGAGCGAGAGATGGTCGAGCAGATCCTCGACTCGATGGATCTGGAGCGGGAAAAGGGCATCACGATCAAGGCCCGATCCGTTCGCATGGACTATCAGGCGAAGGACGGGATCACCTATGCCCTCAACCTGATCGACACGCCCGGCCACGTCGACTTCTCGTACGAGGTGAGCCGCAGCCTCGCCGCCTGTGAGGGCGCGCTGCTCGTTGTGGACGCCGCGCAGGGCATTGAGGCGCAGACGATGGCCAACGTTCACCTGGCGATTGACGCCGGACTCGCCATCGTGGCAGTCGTCAACAAGATCGACCTGCCCAACGCCCAGCCCGAGAAGGTCGCCCACGACCTGCAGCAGGTGATCGGGCTCCTGGAGGACGAGATCATCTTCGCGTCGGCCAAGTCGGGCCTCGGGGTCGATGAGATCCTGGAGGCCATCGTGACCAAGATCCCGCCGCCGAGCGGCGACCGCACCGCGCCGCTTCGTGCGTTGATCTTCGACTCCCACTACGACCCCTACAAGGGCGTCATCGCGTACGTGAAGGTGGTCGACGGGGTCCTGCGGGAGGAGCAGCCGCTGCGCCTGATGGCGACCGGCAAGGAGACCGACGCGCTCGAAATCGGCGTCTTCCGGCCGACGATGACCCGTGTCTCGGAACTCGGCGCGGGCGAGGTCGGCTACATCGCGACCGGTCTGAAGGTCGTGACCGACTGCCAGGTGGGCGACACCGTCACCGATGCCGAGCGCCCTGCCCCGGAGCCACTCCCCGGCTACCGGCCAGTCAAGCCGATGGTCTTCGCCGGGCTCTACCCCGTGGACGGGGAGGACTACCCGGCGCTGCGCGACGCGCTGGCGCGGCTCAAGCTCAACGACGCGTCGCTCGTCTACGAGCCGGAGTCCTCCGACGCCCTGGGCTTCGGCTTCCGCTGCGGCTTCCTGGGTCTGCTCCACATGGAGATCATCCAGGAGCGGCTCGAGCGCGAGTACAAGCTTGACCTTCTGGCGACCGCGCCGAGCGTTGAGTACGAGGTACTGAAGCGCGACGGCACGGTCGTCCATGTGGACAACCCCTCCGACATGCCGTCGCCGGGAGAGATCGAGGAGATCCGAGAGCCTTGGGCGAGCCTCACGATTATGTCGCCCTCACGCTACATCGGCACGATTATGGAGTTGGTCACCAGCCGCCGCGGTCAGTTCGTCGACATGACATACCTCGATGAGGACCGCGTCCAGCTCAGCTTCGAGATGCCGCTGGCGGAATTGATCGTCGACTTCTACGACCAGCTCAAGTCACGCACGCAGGGATACGCCAGTCTTGACTACCAGCTCGCCGACATGCGGGCATCGGATCTGGTCAAGCTCGACATCCTCGTCAACGGGCAGCCGGTGGACGCTCTGTCCTTGATCACTCACCGCAACTCAGCGTACGAGCGCGGAAAGGCGCTGGTGGAGTCGCTGCGCAAGCTGATCCCGCGCCAGTTGTTCGATGTCCCGGTGCAGGCATCAATCGGCAGCCGGGTGATCGCGCGTGAGACGATCCGCGCCATGCGGAAGAACGTGCTGGCCAAGTGTTACGGCGGAGACGTGACCCGCAAGCGCAAGCTGCTGGAGAAGCAGAAGGAGGGCAAGGCGCGGATGAAGATGGTCGGGAGCGTCGAAATCCCGCAGGAAGCCTTCCTGGCAGTCCTGAGCCTTGGCGGTGACGCAAACGGCCGCTCCCCGGGGCGGGAGTAACACGCCCATGCCAGGTATCACGCTGGTAGGCCTCGGCCCCGGCGATCCCGCGGCGTTGAGCCAGGCCGCGCGGGACGCGCTCGCGAACGGGCAGGTCTTCCTCCGCACGCGCCATCATCCCGTGGTCATCCAGCAGGCGGCGCCGGCCGGCCGGCCCGCCTTCGAAGACCTGCTTGACAGTGACACGCCCCTGGCGACCGTCATCGAGCGATGGATCGACACGCTCCTCGATGCTGCGCGGACTGACGCGGTTGTGTACGCCGTCCCTGGGAACCCACTCGTTGGCGACGCCACGGTTCGTGTGCTGCTCCAGCGCGCTGAGGAAGCCGCCGTCCCGGTTAACACGATTCCCGCTAGTACCGTAGTCGACGCTGCGACCGCCGCGCTTCCCCCGTCCGCCCTCGCATTGGGCGTGCAGGTGCTGGATACGCTTGACCTGGCCCTGGCTGCCGAGCACGCGCCCTTCGGTGGCGGAGAGGCGGCGCTGTCGCCGCTGCAGCCGCTGCTGTTGACGAACCCGGGTCCCGCCCGTGTGATGGCAGCCGCGTGCGAGACGCTGGCACGCCTCTACCCGGAGTCGACGACACCGCTAGTTCTCAACCACACACCCACGGGAGAACTCCACTCAGTGGAGACGGCGCTGGGGAGTCTCGCGGACGCCACCGGAGACATGCTTGCCATCTATCTCGCGCCGGTGTCGCCGCTCGAGAGCGCCCGGCATGCTGCGGGACTCCAGCGGATCGTGGCGCGGCTTCGTGCCCCCGGTGGCTGCCCCTGGGATCGCGAGCAGACGCACCAGTCGCTGATGCGCGCGGGAATCGAGGAGGCATACGAAGTCCTGGAGGCGATCGAACGCGACGACGCAGCGGCGTTGCGTGAGGAACTTGGGGACCTGCTGCTCCAGGTCTACCTGCACGCCCAGATCGCTGAGGAGGCGGGGGAATTCACCCTGGAGGACGTCATCGGCGACCTGTCGGCGAAGCTGGTGCGCCGCCACCCGCATGTTTTCGGCGAAGCCCACGCCGCCGACGCGAGCGACGTCTTGCAACGCTGGGACGAGATCAAGCGCGCTGAGCGAGCGGAGCGAGGGGTTGACGAGGAAGCGCACCCGCTGGGTCAGATTCCGGCTGCGCTCCCGGCCCTCATACGTGCCCAGACTGTCCTCCGACGCGCGATAAGGGCCGGACTGTTGCCGTTCGATCCTGACATACTCCAGAGTCGCTGGCGGGCGCTTGCGGCGGGAGAGGAGCCGGTGTCCGCCGAGACCCTGGGCGATGCGCTCCTGGCAACTGCGCTCCTGGCAGCCGAGGCGGGGCTCGACGCCGAACAGGCGCTACGGGAGCGGACGCTCGCGCTCGAAGCAGCGATCCGCGGGCACACGGCCGCCACCCCCGATGATCTATACTGATACGTCCATACCGACTGCGCGCCGCACACGGCCGCACCGGGCCACGCAATGCTTGAAGGGAGAGTGCTCCGCATGACCGACTCGGGTGACATCCAACAGCGCGCCGGGCAGCGCCGCTATACCACCTGCGGCGAACTGCGCGCCGGCGATGTCGGCCGCACCGTCACCCTCAAGGGTTGGGTGAACCGGCGCCGCGACCATGGCGGCCTGATCTTCCTCGATCTGCGCGACCGCTACGGCATCACCCAGGTCGTGGCCAACCCGGAGCATTCGCATGAGGCCCACCAGACCGCCGAGACGGTGCGCAACGAGTACGTCCTCTCCATCACCGGGACCGTCGCGGCCCGACCAGCCGGCACCGAGAACCCCAACATGGCGACCGGGGCGATCGAGGTCGTGGCCGACCGGATCGAGGTGCTCAACCCGGCCAAGACGCCCCCGTTCTACATCAACGAGGATGTCGAGGTCGAGGAGACGCTGCGGCTGGAGTTCCGCTACCTCGACCTGCGCAAGCCCAGGATGCAGCGCAACCTGATGCTGCGGCATCGCGCGGTCAAGTTCATTCGCGACTACCTCGACGCGCGCGACTTCATCGAGATCGAGACACCGGTGCTGGTCAAGAGCACACCTGAGGGCGCGCGCGACTACGTGGTACCCAGCCGGATCTACCCGGGGCACTTCTACGCGCTGCCGCAGTCGCCGCAGCAGCTCAAGCAGCTCCTCATGGTCGCGGGGATGGACCGCTACTACCAGATCGCCCGGTGCTTCCGGGACGAGGACCAGCGCGCCGACCGCCAGCCTGAGTTCACTCAGCTCGACCTCGAGATGTCCTTCGTCGACGTGGAGGACGTGCTGACCCTCACCGAGGGTCTGTTCACCGCCATGTTCGAGGAGCTGGCGACCAAGCCGATTCTGCAGAAGCCCTTCCCGCGGCTCACCTACGCGGAGGCGATACTGCGCTACGGCACCGACAAGCCCGACCTTCGCTTCGGCATGGAGATCGCCGATGTGACGGACCTGGTGGCGGACAGCGAGTTCGGCGTTTTCTCCAACACCGCACGGTCGGGCGGCGTGATCCGTGGTATCGCCGTGCCTGGCCAGGCCGGGATCAGCCGCGGCCAGATCGACCAGTTGACCGAGCAGGCGCAGAGTTTCGGTGCCAAGGGCCTGGTCTGGATCGGCCTGCTGGCGAGCGATGACCGCTCCCTGACGCCGCGCTCGCCGATCGCGAAGTTCCTGTCCGAGGACGAGATCAGGGGCATGGCCGAACGTCTCGGAGCCGGGCCCGGCGACCTGATGCTGCTCGTCGCCGATCAGGCACCCGTGGCCGCCAATGTGCTCGGCCGCCTGCGCGTCGCGCTGGGCCACCAGCTCGGGCTCGTCAACACCGACGTCCACGCGTTCTGCTGGATCGTCGAGATGCCCTTCTTTGAGTGGGACGAGGAGAACGGCCGCTGGGAAGCCGCACATCACCCCTTCACCTCGCCCATGGACGAGGATCTCGAGATCCTGGAGACCGACCCCGGCCGGGCCCGCGCCAAGGCATACGACATCGTCCTCGACGGCTGGGAACTTGGGAGCGGGAGCATCCGGATTCACCGGCGCGACATCCAGAACAAGATCTTCGAGCTGATGGGTTACGACGAGGAGGAGATCGAGCGGCGGTTCGGACACCTTCTGCGCGCCTTCGAGTACGGCGCGCCGCCGCACGGCGGCATTGCGCCCGGCATCGATCGCACGGTCATGATCCTGGCAGGCGAGGAGAACATCCGCGAGGTTATCGCCTTCCCGAAGAACCAGAGCGCGCAGGATCTCATGATGGGCGCGCCGTCACCCATCAACGAAGAGCAACTCAAGGAACTTCACATCAACGTCGTCCTGCCGAAGCCGGCCGGCGCCTAGCCGCCCGGCTTCGGCATCTCTTCTCCCCTGCTGCGTGCCGTCCACTCGTAACCCGGTGACTGCTCCCGCCCTGCTCGCCCGCGAGGAGATCCATCTCGGCTTTGACGAGCGCCCCTAACCTCCGATTGCTACGCGACGGCCCGCCGACCTCCAGGAAGTGGCGCGGCTCACCGAGGTCGGTTGCCGCCACCCCGGGGGAGGAGCCGCATAGCCTGGTCGTTGCCCCCTGCGACTCTTCAGAGAAGAGTCGCACAGGTAACGGACCGCCAGACGGGTGCCTCCGAGCGTCGTCTGGCAAGCAGAATACTAGCCTCGGACGACAAGAACGTTAATTGCGAAAGATTCGGTCGTCAGGAGTCTGAGGCGTGTAGTTCAGATTGACACACGATCCTGTTCCTCCATATCATGTGACAATCGACACATCCGAGACAAACGATGGAGGGCGGGAGCACGATGGCGTCTGCAGTCGAACCCGACCGCGACGAGTTGGCCTACATTCCAGCCGCCGACCTTGCAGCACGGATCCGGCGTCGCGAACTATCGCCTGTGGAGGTGGTCGACGCATTCATCCGGCGTATCGAGGAGCGGAACCCCAGTCTCAACGCATTCGTTTACGTCGCCTTCGACGAGGCCCGGGAGCGCGCGCAGGAGGCCGAGCACACTGTGATGTCCGGGGCGGAACTCGGCCCGCTCCATGGTGTCCCAACGGCGATCAAGGATCTTTTCGACTACCATCCAGGTTGGAAGAGTACGTTCGGCGGGATCCGGGCGCTCAAAGACTTCGTCGTTGATGCTCATTGCGTCTTTGCCGAGCGGATCAAGCGCGCCGGAGCGATCATTCTTGGGAAAACCAACAGCCCAATCATGGGGTTCCGAGGCACTTGCGATAACTACCTATTTGGACCGACGCGGAACCCCTTTGACCTTTCGCGCAACAGTGGTGGCTCATCAGGCGGCAGCGCAGCCGCCGTTGCCGACGGGCTTCTACCGCTTGCCGAGGGTACCGACGGCGGCGGGTCCATCCGGATCCCCGCTTCCTGGTGTGGCGTGTACGGCTACAAGCCATCGTTCGGTCGTGTTCCGTACGTCAACCGCCCGAATGCGTTCAGCGGTACCGATCCCTTCCTCTTTGAGGGCCCGCTGACGCGCACCGTCGAGGACGCGGCACTCGCCCTGAGCGCGCTGGCTGGGTATGACCCGCGGGACCCCTTCAGCTTGGACGAGCAAGTGGACTTCATGTCCGCACTACGCCGCTCAGTGAAGGGCTGGAAAATCGCCTACAGTCCCGACTTCGACGTGTATCCGGTGGATCCCGAGGTTCGGAGGGTCGTGGACGAGGCAGCCACGGCCTTCTCTGAGGCAGGCGCTCAGGTCGAAGAGGTGCGCGTCGGCATCACGCGCGACCAGCGCGAGCTAAGCGACCTCTGGTGCCGCCTCATCATCCCGCTCAACGTCGCGGGAATCGAGGGCTTGAAGGCGGGCGGAATCGACCTCCTGGGAGAGCACAGAGACGACCTCCCACCCGAGTACCTGCGCTGGATCGAAGAGGGCTACCGGATGACAGCACTCGATGTCCAGCGCGACCAGCAGATGCGCACCGAGATCTACGACGCCATCCAGGGCGTACTGAACGAGTACGACCTTCTGATCACGCCGACCCTCGCGTGCCTGCCGGTCGAGAACGGAGACGACGGCAACACGGTCGGACCGTCCGAGATCAATGGTGTGCCGGTCGATCCCTTGATTGGCTGGTGTATGACCTACTTCGTCAACTTCACCGGGCATCCGGCGGCATCGATCCCCGCGGGAATGGCCCATGGGAAGCTCCCGGTGGGCATGCAGATCATCGGCCGGCGTTATGCCGACGCGGATGTTCTCACCGCCAGCGCGGTGTTTGAACGGCTGCGGCCTTGGCGGCAGATCTACGAGATCCCGGCTGCCCGGCCACTGACTGCACCGATGGCAAAGTCTGACGGTCTCAGCATGACGGAGAGTTGAGCCCAGCACTATCACCGTGTAGACCGATAGGGTTGCCACAACCGCCCTGACCTCTCGAGGTCGGGGCGGCATCACTTCGCGTGCTTCTCGGCGCCAGTGAGGTGGAGAACAACTCCCTCTTCGTTCAGAGCGGTCGTCGAACGCCTTGTCACAGTCGCTTGCGGCGACGAGAGTAGCGGCTGGGATAGTAGGAGAAGCCCCGTTTCCATACCGCGGGGCCGGCGCTCGCTACGGCGCCCAGGAGAGGCCGGAGGTGGCGTCGATGCCGGAGCCCTTGAACAGCTCCTGCGGCTCGCCCAGCCTCGGCGTGCCGTCCTCGCCCACGGAGAAGGGGGCGGCGACCGCCTTGAAGGAGCCACCGTCCGTCTGGAGGAAGGCGATCCAGGACCCGTCAGGGGACCAGGTCGGAGCGCGCACGTTGCCGAAGTTGGTCAACCGTATCGGGGTGCCGCCCTCGGCGGGTACCACCCAGATGTCGTTCTCGGCCCCCGTCCGGCCGGTGTAGGCGATCCACCGACCATCCGGCGACCATGCGGGATCGTAGGCTCCCTCGTTGGTCTCCACCAGCGGGAAGAGCTGCTCAGTATTGAGATCCACGACCCAGAGCTGCGTCCAGCGCTGCAGGTCGTTCTCGCCAGTGGTGCGCTGAGCGAACACGATCCGCTGGCCGTCGGGCGAGAAGTCGGGATGCTCCACGTTCTCACCGTTGTAGGTTGAGGCCTGTATCTGGTAGGGGTTCTCTCCCGGAGCAGGCATCAGCCACAGGAAGTTCTTGAGCGTGTTGCGGTCGCTGACAAATGCGATCGCGTCACCTGCGCGCGACCACACCGGGTCCAGCGCCCACATAGCCTCTCGGATGTACGCCTCGGTGCCGGGCTGGATCGGCGGCTGGTAGAAGGTCAACTGCTCCATGCCGCTGCCGTCGGCGTTGGCAATGTAGAGGTCGGAGAACGCGTCGCCGGTGCGGACGAACACGAACCGACTGCCGTCGCCCGACCAACGTGGGTACGACGCGTCGCCGACGTGCGTTATCTGTGTTGTCGACCCATCCCACACGTGGATATCGCCATTCTGGGCGAAGAGGATTCGGCCGGTGGGCGCGGCGCCAAGCGCGTCCCTGTCATCGAGCAGTGGGTCCGGTGCGCCGCAGGCGATGCCGGCGAGTCCCAGCAGCGCCACCAGGACCAGTCCGGCTCGCATAAACCGACGCCAGCGTTGCATCGTCATCACTCGTCGTTTCCCGCGGCGGTGCAACCATAGCCGCGTTCGCGGAGCGCAAGTTCCGCTTCCCGCGCTTCATCCCACGGGCGCCGTTCGGCGCCATAGATGATACACCGCTCGTGACCTTTCCCGGCCAGGAGGACGCCGTCCCCCGGCCGGGCCCAGTCGAGCGCCGCCCGGATCGCCGCTCGCCGATCCTCGATGCACACATAGTCCCGGCCTTCGACCGCGCCGGCGTCGCGTGCTCCAGCCGCGATCTCGGCGATGATGGCATCGGGGTCTTCGAACCGCGGATCTTCTGACGTGAACACCGAGAAGTCGGCGAGCCGGGCACTGACGGCTCCCTGCAGCGGGCGCTTGGCACGGTCCCGCTCACCCGCGCTGCCAAAGACCGCGATCACGCGGCCGGGCACGAGCGATCGAAGGAGCCGCAGGGACTTCTCCAGCGAATCAGGGGTGTGCGCGTAGTCCACGATCACGGTGTACGGTTGGCCGAGATCAACACGGCGCATCCGTCCCGGCACGCCTGCGAGCGACTCCAGCCCGCGGGCGATGGCCTCAGGGCTCAACCCAAGCAAGTGACCGACCCCTGCCGCGGCCAGGGCGTTGTCCACGTTGTACGCCCCAATCAGGTTGAGCCGAACCGGCACCGACCCGCTAGGCGTCGTCAGGCGGAACGACGTGCCGTCGGCCGCGAGCTGCACATCATCGGCCTGGAGATCGGCGGGGGCTCCCTTAGCGCTGAACCAGAGAACCGGCGCGGTCCCGGCAGCCTCCGCGATCGCGCGTGCTCCCTCATCGTCCCGGTTCAGCACCACCCCGCCAGGATATGGACGCGGGCCGCGTCCGGCGACGCGCTCCAGGAGGCGCGCCTTGGCACGCCGGTACTCCTCGATCGTGCCGTGGAACTCAAGGTGCTCGTGGGTGATGTTGGTAACAACGCCCACGTCGAATGCGCATTCGTCGAGCCGGTGAAGGGCCAGGCCGTGGGACGTCGCCTCCAGCACGGCCCAATCGACGCGCGCCTCGCGCATCTGCGCCAGGAGGCGCTGCACGTCGAGCGACTCGGGCGTGGTCTGTCGCGCGTCATGGTCGACGATCTCGTCCCCCACCCGCACCGCAATCGTGCCGATCAGACCGGTCCGGTACCCGGCCGATCGCAGCATGGCATCCACGAGGTAGGAAGTGGTCGTCTTGCCGTCGGTGCCGGTGATCCCGATGATCCCGAGCGCCTCGGCCGGGCGACCAAAGAACGTCGCCGCCACCAGCGGGAGCGCCGCGCGCGTGTTGGGTACTGCGGCATAGGCTGGGTAATTCGCGAGATCAGGTTCCCACGACTCGACCAGGGCGGCGACGGCACCGCGAGCGCGGGCGTCGGCCAGGAAGCGATGCCCATCGGTATAGCCGCCTCGCATTGCAACGAACAGGCTGCCCGGACGAGCCAACCGCGAGTCATAGCAGACATCCGTGACCACCGTCCCAAGGTCACCCCCGGAGCTGGTCACGGGAAGCGCCTGAATCAGGTCTGAAAAGCGGCTCTGTGTCACTGACCCCCCGGATCATACCCAGCCAAACGGCCGCGCCACAGACGGCCCGGAGCCGACCCCTGCTGCGCGACCGGCAGGCGTGCGTGATGACAGCCCCCACCCGTCATAGTGAGGAGGCCTCGATAGTATTCAACGCGTTGGAAGCCGGATTCGTCACGACCCGCTGGACACACGGCCACCGCCACGGACGATGGAGCGGAGCCGCGTCCTGCGACCACCGTAGCAGCTCCAGGTGCAGCCAGGGGACCGGGCCTCATACGCCGGGCCGCAGCGGGTCGGACTCATAGAGGGCCTGGACGAGCGCGTCCTCCGCGGCCTCGCGAACCACCGGGTCCTGGTCTCGGCGCAACCGGCGCAGCACGTTCACTGCGACGCGACCGCCGATCTGCCCGAGCGCGCCGATCGCAGCGGTCTGCACCTCGCGGTCTTCGTCGCGAATCAGGTTCAGCAGTGAGTCGAGCGCCTGGGGATCTCCCAACTCGCCCGCGGCCTTGGCGGCCTCGTAGCGGAACTCCGGGTCGTCGCTCTCCAGCTCGGCCAGGATCTGCGGCAGCCAGGACGCATCGAGGTTGCGCCCCATGCCGAAGAGCGCACTCACCCGCAGCTCCCGGTCCTCAGAGGCGTATGCAGCCGCGATCTCCGCAGTTACCTCAGCGTCGTCGGCAAACCATGCGAGCGACTCGAGGGCACGCCGGCGGACCCACGACGGCGCGTCTCCGTGGAGCAGGTCCATGAGCGCGCTCCGAACCTGTGCCGTATGCTCGTCGTCGAGGTCGCCAAGGCTCGCGCGGCATGCGAACTGCCCAAGGCCGGTCGCGATGGCCTCCAGCACCGCCGGCTCCCGCTCACGGGCGAGCATACCCAGCAGCTCATCGAGGCAGTCGTTGCTCTCGTCCTCCCAGAGGCCCGCGACAGCGACGGCGCGCACTTCGGCGTCGTCGTCATCCAGCGCGACACGCAGAATGCGGCTGAAGTTGAGTTCGACGTTCTCCTCGGCCAGATCGACCATCTGCCGGACAAGGTAGCGCCGGGCATCCAGCGGGAGCTGCGGCCACTCGGCGCGCACTTGAACCGCCGCGGCCCGGCTGATGTCCGTCAGTTCGGCGACCGCACTGGCCGAGCGCTGACCGCCTCCGATCGCCCGCAGCCGCTCGATCACCCGCGCGGCACTCGGGTCATTCTGCGGGGTTCGGCTGATAGTAGAAAACATCTTCGACATCCGGATCCACGCTGAACTGGGGATTGCTCGGCGACTGCACGATGTCCCGGATCAGATCGGCCGGCATCGGGCGCTCCACGTTGGCCACCGCGACCAGATCGTCGAGCATGGCCATGTAGCGGACGGAGTCGCCACTCCCCTCGGCCTCACCGATACGCTCGAAGACCGCCGCCAGCGTCTCTTCCGGCCGCCGCCGGACCCGGTCCTCCAGCGGCGCCTGATTCGCCAGGCGCGGGAACCGGTTCTCGGTCAGGAGCATGTTGTCCTGGGTCGCGCAGTAGAAGGTCGTCGGCCGGAAGACGTAGCGCCCCTTCTTCTCGTCGAGTTGCAGCAGCTTGCGATCCTGGCCCGACACCGGCAGGTACTCGATCAGGTAGGTGCCATCGTTCTCGCTGCGCTCGATGGTGATCAGAGCGCCGGGCACCAGGTTGGCGCTGAAGAACGCCTCGAAGCCTGCCAGGTAGCCGCCACGGTTCCCCGTCGGGTAGCGGAGCTCGACGAAGAACGTTTCATACGTCTGCGGCGACTCGAAGACGAGCACCGCCGCCCGCTGGTCGGGCAGCATCGGGGGCGGGAGGAGCGCGGCGAAGTTGGCGTCGTAGGGCAGCACTCCGTAGTGATACTCGTAGAACGTGAGCACGTGCTCCACGACCGGCTCGGCCGCCTCGACCGGTTCCCTCGCGTAGTCGAGCAAGAAGCGGTAGTCAGAGCCGATCTCGCTCGGCTTCCGCTTCGTGGTGCCGATCGTGGGCAGGCCACTCGTGCTCCACAGGCGCTGCCCAGGAGTCCCGACGAACTCGAACTCACGATGCTCCCGCGACAGCCGGAAGTTCAACGCGAACCGCATCAGCTCGTAATCGGCGGCCGAGGGATTCAGACCCAACACGTCCTGGAGCAGGATCTCGTCGGTGAGCGGCTCCCCGCGCTCCAGGAGATATTCGCGGATGCGCCGCAACTCGCCGCGGCTCAGGCGGGGAACCTTGTCCTCCATCATCCACTGGTCACCGAAGTTGGCGACCGAGAGATCCTGACGCAGGTCGCGACGGATGATCTCCGCCAGCGCGGCGTCGTCCAGGGCCGCCAGTTCCTCGTCGCTGACGAGTGCCGCCGCTTCCATCGCTGGCACCGGCTCGACTTCCGCCTCCACCTCAATCTCGGCCGGCTCTTCCGGAAGCGGCTCGGCGGCCTCCTCCGTGATCTCGGGGATCACCACATCCGCAGGCTCAGTGACTAACGTGTCTCCCACGAGATCCGGCCGCCGTCGCGGCTCGAAGACTTTCGGCTGCTCGGGCAGCGGCACCGGCTCCTGGAAGCGCTGGGCCAGCGTGTGCTCGGAGACGGGTTCCTCCTCCGTTACCGGAGCACGACCCTCCCGGGTCGTCGCGAAGACCACCCGCCCTTCCGCCTCCTCGCGCAGGAACACGTCCGGGTTCATCGACAGGACACGGTCGATCTCGGCACTCCATTCCTCCGCGGAGCGCTCACCGTGTCGCGAGGCGTAGAACTCGGCGAGCGCGGAGAGTGGGCTGCGGATCGGCGCCGAGCGCGGGAACAGTCTGCCCATGGTGGACAGCGCCTGGAAGATCTCCTCAGCCATCCGCTGCTCGTCTTCAGTGCCCACGAATTGCGGCTTGGAAGCTGCCTCTGCCGTCTGCATCCCGGATCCACTCTCCTCGCGTCGAAACAAATGGGCGGACCGCGCTGGCTAGCGGCTCAACCGCTCCCGCAGCGCGCGGACGAGGTCATCGGTCGTCATCGGTTTGGCGGAGTTGCGCAGCAGGAACAACAGATAGGTGAGATGCTCCTCGCTGAGACGCACGCTCGACATGGCCATTCCTCCCATCACCAAGGCCACAAGTGCAAAGTGTACATGCGTTCTCGTGGATCAGGCAACGCGTCAGGGACAGACCAGAGGAAGGCAGGGGCGCTAACCCACCTGGTCCCCCCGCAGCGCAAGCGCAACCGCACCGAGGATAGCGGAGTCGCCCCGGAATTGCGCGGTGGAGAGCCGCAGGCGGCGCACCGATGCCGGGTACGAATACTGGCGCACCCGCGCACCCAGAGGATCCATCAGTAACTCCCCGACCTCGGCCACCGGGCCACCCACAATCACCGCCGCCGGGTTCAACACGGTGATCAGATTGGCGATCGCCAGCCCGAGCACCCGCACCGTCTCGGTGACGACCTCCCGGGCGATCTCGTCCCCGGCCCGTGCCCGCTGGAAGATCGCGCCGACGGTGATCGCCCCCGGCGCCGACCATGAGTCGATCACCTCACGCCGGGCGGTTCTCAGCCGTTCTCGAAAGTTGTTGACGATCGCCGGAGCCGATGCATAGGCCTCCAGATGGCCGGGCTTGCCGCAGGAGCAGATCGGTCCGCCGACCGAAACGACCATGTGCCCGATCTCGCCCGCCGTCCCGCTGCCGCCGTGAACCAGGCGGCCGTCGACGATGATCCCGCCGCCGACGCCCGCACCCAGGTGGACGTAGACCACATCGGCGCATCCACGGGCTGCCCCGTAGCTGGCTTCGCCTACGGCAGCGGCCCGAGCATCGTTCTCAAGCACGCTCGGGATCCCGACCGCCTCCTCCAGCAGGTTGACCAGGGGAAAGTTTTCAAAGCCCGGTGCCCGGTGCGACAAAAGCGTCACCCCGCGCGCGGCGTCCACTGGTCCGCCGAAGGCGATCCCGATCCGCGCAATGTCCGAGAGGTCCGCCTGGATTGAACTGCAAGCCTGGTCGATTAGGCCCCGAACCGTATCCACGACGACCGGCGCAGGTGCCGAGGCATCGATGGAGTGGGCTTCGGCCACGATGCGCCCCGACGGTTCGGCCAGCACCACGCGCTGGCCACGACCGGCGATCTCCACCCCAAGCACGAAACGCTTGTCGCAGGGGAGCACGCCCCACTGCCCCGGGAGTTGGGCCTGTTCCACCCGCTACCTCCTCGGCCTGCCGTTCACGCCGTCAGTGTACCGGTGCACCTCCGACCCGGGTCGTGGCCGGTGCCCCATTCTAACACGGCTCTCGCCATTTGTGCGGAAATGCACGAACACCAGGCGGCCATCCACGCCCCGGCGCAGGCGTTCCGAGTCACCTGGGCGCCTCGTCAGCACACCGGACTCCACGGTAGCTCTCGCCCGTAGTCCCTACGGGCGGCTTCAAGGCAGGACGCGGATCGCAATGGCCACGTTACCGCGATCTCGCTCTCCCGGACCAGCCGTGGCGCCGTGGTCTGCTCTAGCACATCAATCGCCCGCCTCCTTATGACCCAAATGACTCGTGGGAACCGCACCATCCGAAAGGGGTCGCTGCCCGGTCGCGTTGCGCGCGTACGCGGGCCGTTCACGGTTGCATCCATCGCCGTTCCGTGCTAAACTCCTGGGCGGCAATTGAAGCTGTCGACGTTCCCCGATAGCTCAACGGTAGAGCAGGCGGCTGTTAACCGCAAGGTTGAAGGTTCGAATCCTTCTCGGGGAGCCAACGGGAGGACACAGGTCCTCCCGCTTATTGTTTCTGCCCCCTGCTGCAGTTCCGCGCCGCCGACCATCATCCCGTCAAAGCCATTGCCTTTCCAGTCACAAAGGTGCGTTGTTGCGCTTTCGGGCTTCACGACTGGTCCTTATTGCTCGATTCTCGCCATCCTGGCAATAGCGTGCGCCATTTGCGTCATACATTGCCACGCATTACTATGGCGGCGCTGAGACTGAGCGACTCGCTCATCGGACGACCTCGCAGGCGGTCCCGGCTGGTGGTGAGCCCATGACAAGTTCCGACGCACTCGAACGGGCCCGGCAGTCCTTCAGCAGTCGCGCGTGGAGTGATGCCTACGACGCGCTGGCCGCCGCGGACAAACAGGCGTCGCTCTCGGCAGTCGACCTGGAGCGGCTTGCCATAGCCGCCTTCCTCGTCGGGCAACTTCCTCACAGTGTGAACGCCTGGGCACGGGCCCATCGGGAGTTCCTCCAGAGTGGCGACCCGGTGCGAGCGGCGCGCAGCGCCTTCTGGGTCGCCTTCGTCCTCCTCGACCTGCGTGATGTGGCCGCGGCTAATGGCTGGGTCGCTCGCGCACAGCGGCTGCTCGACGCTGGCGCCCATGACTGCGTCGAGCGAGGCTACCTGCTCCTCCCCGCTGCACTCCGCCACGCTGCCTCAGGCGACCCTGCGGGCGCGCTCGCTCGCTTCCGCCAGGCTACCGAGATTGGAGAGCGCTTTGGCGATCCTGATCTGGTGGCCCTCGCCCGCCAGGGAGAAGCACGGGCCCTGCTCTGGATGGGGAAGATCCCGGATGGCACAGCGCTGCTCGATGAGGTCATGGTCGCCGTCACGACCGGCGAGGTTTCCCCGCTCGTGACCGGCACCGTCTACTGCAGCGTGATCGAGGCGTGCCAGGAGATCTACGACCTCCAAAGGGCCCACACCTGGACAACGGCCCTGACCCGCTGGGCGGAGTCCCAACCCGGGCTGATCACCTACCGCGGGCAGTGCCTCGTTTACCGCGCGGCGATACTCCAGGTGCGCGGCGCATGGCCGGCCGCCCTGGACGCAGTGAAGCGGGCGCAGGAGTGGTTCGCCCGGATACCTGCTGACCCGGCGACCGGCTCCGCGTTCTACCGGCAGGGCGACCTTCACCGGCTGCGAGGTGAGTTCACTCAGGCCGAGGAAGCCTACCTCAGTGCGAGCCAGTGGGGACGACGGCTCGAGCCGGGCCTGGCACTCTTGCGGCTGTCCCAGGGCAAACACGACGTCGCCGCGGCCTCGATTCGCCGCGCCGTCGACGAGACGCGCGACCGGCTCGCCCGCTCCGAGCTGCTCCCTGCCTACGTCGACATCATGCTCGCCGTGGACGACATCGCCGCGGCGCGGTTAGCTGCCGATGAGCTCGCTCAGATCGCCAGCGCTCTCGACGCGCCCCTGCTGCACGCCCAGGCAGCCCACGCCGCCGGGGCAGTCCTCCTCTGTGAGGGCGTGGCCCAGGCCGCACTCGCCGCACTGAGGCGAGCCTGGGCTGCCTGGCAGGAGATCGAGGCCCCGTACGAGGGCGCACGTACCCGCGTGCTGATCGCGCTCGCCTGCAGGGAGCTCGGTGACGAAGAGACGGCGAGGATCGAGCTGGATGCGGCGCGTTGGTCCTTCAGCCAGCTCGGCGCCGCGCCCGATGTGGCCCGTGTCGAGGCTTTGTCCCGGACGCATCCGACCGCACCCACGGCGGGACTGACCGCGCGCGAGGTGGAGGTGCTCCGTCTCGTGGCCGCGGGCAAGACCAATCGCGCGATCGCCGAAGACCTGTTCATCAGCGAGAAGACGGTCGCGCGCCACATCAGCAACATCTTCACCAAGCTCGATCTCTCGTCGCGAGCGGCAGCCACGGCGTACGCCTACGAACACGGCATCGTGTCCCCGTCTACATAGAATCACCCATCGCGGTCGTTACGCAGAGTTGGGTATCCCGCCCGATGCGGCGCAGGTCAACGCGCACTTACCCTGAGACATGCACGACGAAAGGACTCTCCCGGCTCCATCAGTCGGATGTCTCAGGGAGGTGACCCATGACCGTTCAGCGCGATCCAGAGCGGCTGCAGACGATCGTCATCGGCGGTGGTCAGGCGGGCCTCGCCGTCGGGTATCACCTGGCTCGCCACGGCCTGCCGTTCGTGATCCTCGACGCCAACGAGCGGGTCGGCGATTCCTGGCGCAAGCGGTGGGACTCCCTCCGCCTGTTCACCCCGGCACAGTTCGACGCACTCCCGGGGATGCGTGTCCCGGCGCCGAACCATGCCTTCATCACCAAGGACGAGATGGCCGACTACCTCGAAACCTACGCTCAGCGATTCGCCCTGCCGGTTCGGACGGGAACGCGGGTGGATCGCCTCTCACGGGACGAAAGCGGGTTCGTGGTGACGGCAGGCGATCGGACGTTGCATGCCGAGCAGGTCATCGTCGCGATGAGCAACTACCAGCAGCCTCGTGTGCCCGAGTTCGCCCGCGACCTCGCGCCGGACATCGTCCAGGTACACTCGATCGACTACCGCAACCCCGGCCAACTCCAGAACGGTGGCGTCCTCGTCGTCGGGGCAGGCAACTCGGGCGCGGAGATCGCCATCGAAGTCGCGCGGGAGCACCCAACGTGGCTCTCCGGGCGGAGCACCGGCCAACTCCCCTTCCGGATCGACGGGCGGGCAGCGCGGCTCGGGCTCGTCCGCTTCGTACTCCGCGTGCTGTTCCACCGTGTCCTCACCCTCCGATCGCCCCTTGGCCGCCGCTTCCGTGCGAAGCTCGCCGGCCACGGCGGACCACTCATCCGCCTCAAGGCCGAGGACCTGGCGGCCGCGGGGATCATGCGCGTGCCGCGAGTCAGTGGGGTGCAGGAAGGTCGCCCCCGCCTGGAAGACGGCCGCGTCCTCGACGTGGCGAACGTCATCTGGTGCACCGGTTTCCACCCGGGCTTCTCGTGGATTGACCTTCCGGTGCTGCAGGATGGCCGTCCCGCGCACGACGAGGGAATCGTGCCCAGCGAACCGGGCCTCTACTTCGTCGGGCTGGAGTTCCTTTCCGCGGCATCGTCCGTCATGATCCATGGCGTCGGTCGGGATGCCGCTCGCATCGCCGACGCGGTCGCCGCACGAGCTCGAAGTCGCGCACCTGTGTCTGCCGAGGAACCGGCCCTGGCGGCTGCCTGAGAACAACGTTGAGAGGACCATTTCCATGGTTTCCCAGGACATCGCGCAGACCCGAGCCGAATGGGATCGCATCGCCCCTGGCTACGACCGGACCAACACCCGCACGCAGATGGCACTCGGAGCCGAGGCGCTCCGTCGCGCCGGACTGAGCCCCGGCATGCGCTTCCTCGACGTCGCTTCCGGCAGCGGGGCGCTCAGCGTTCCGGCCGCGCGAATCGGCGCGAGCGTCGTCGCTGTGGACCTGTCCCCGGTCATGCTCACGCTCCTGCAAGAGCGGGCACACCGTGAGGGGCTCGCCATCGAGACGCAGGTGATGGACGGTCACGCGCTCGCGATCGACGATGACAGCTTCGATGTGGCAGGGTCCCAGTTCGGCGTCATGCTCTTCCCCGACATGCCGCGGGGAGTGCACGAACTGGCCCGGGTTGCCCGCCGTGGCGGGCGGGTTCTGATGGTCTCGTACGGCGACCCTCATGCGATCGACTTCTTGACGTTCCTGATCCGCGGTATCCAGGCGGTCCGTCCCGACTTCACCGGCCCGCCCGCCGATCCCACGCCACTGCCCTTCCAGTTGCAGGACCCTGCCCGCCTCCACCGGGAACTGGTCGACGCCGGTCTCACTGAGGTCACGGTGTCCACCGTGACCGAGGCCACCGAGTTTCAGGACGGCGCCGAGCTCTGGGACTGGGTCATCTGGAGCAACCCGATCGCGCCGGCCCTGATCGACGGCCTGGAACTCACGAGCGTGGAGCGCGAAGCGGTTATCGACCGTCTCGAAACGCTGATCCGCGCACGGGCCGGAGGTAGTGGCCCAGCCACACTGACCAACCCGGTGCACATCGGGATCGGCACGAAGTAAGGGAACCGGCGGACGACAACAGGGCGCCGCACCGTGCGGTGATCATGAGCTCACGGCGCGGCGCCCTGGTCAGCGTCGAGCGAGTTCCGCCAGCTTCTGCACCATGGGGTGATCCGGCATGACGCGCTCAAGGGTTGCGGCCCACCGGCGTGCATCCTCTTTCTTGCGCTCAACCAGCGACAGATGGATCATCAGCGACCCGAGCGCCACGTACTCGTCGACGTGGTAGCGGGTCCGGCTGAGCAGCGGTAGCAACATCGCGCGAGCGTCGGAGTACCGCCCCTGCTCGATACGAACCTGCGCGAGTCCAAGCGTTGCAAACATGTAGTCGGGGCTGTCGGCCATCACCGCCTCCAGCAGGGCCTCCGCCTCATCGAAGCGCCTCTGCAGCGTGAGGGCCTGCGCCAGGTACGTTCGGATGCCCGGTGACCCGGGCTCAACCTCGAGCGCTTGCTTGAAGAGTGTCTCCGCCCGTTCCGGCTGCCTGGCTTGGAGCGCCGCCCGAGCCTCCGCGAGCCAGGCTTCGACCTCAGGAGCATGCGCAACCTCGAGCGGTTCCTCGTGGAGCTCGAAGCCCTGCGCCTGCACGGTGGTCCATTCCCCATCGATCCACATGTCGAATGTCTGGCCCGGTTTCAGGAGACCGGCATCCTGCACCGCCGTGATCGCCTGCTGGCGCAGCGTGTCCGTTCCGCGCTGGGACAGGGCGAACTGATGCAGCGCTTCGAGCAGAGTCGGATCCTCCGAGTATGCGGCGATCTGCACCGCCAGCGTCCGACCGGCCGAGTCCCCCCGTTCGAGGAGGATCGGAACCACGGCCTTCAATTCCGGGCTCTGCCGCAGCATCCGCCGAACCGCGCGGGCAAGACGGTCCTCGTCACCCGCGATCACCGCCGCTGTAAAGCCCGACAAGAGGTTCTCCATGACCCGCTCGGATACCCAGTTGCGCAACTCGAAGGGCCACGGCGCGTGCCGCTGGCCGACGGGCCGGCTCAAGTCCGCGAGATTCTCCCGGGCGGAATGCATGCCAGGGTCGAGCTTCAATGCCCGTTCCCACAACTGCCGCGCTCGCTGCTCGTCGCCGCGGTTCATCGCTGCCACCGCGGCCAGGTGGCAGATGTACGCACCCCCTGGCATGGCGAGCGCGCGTGCTGCTTCCGCGCGCTCGTACACGTCGAGCACGCGCTCGTCGTACCCGACGAAGCTGAACGCCTCCGCCAACTTGAGCCACTGGTCTTCTCCAACGTCTTCAACCAGCGCCAGGCGATCAGCCTCGGACCGGGCCTTCTCCACCTGGCCCGTCATCATCAACACGCGGATCAGGTTGCCACGTGCGTGGACGTTTTCGGGATCGATCTCCAGGGCACGTCGGGCGGTCGCGATCGCCTGGTCATAGGCCCCCTCGACCGTCAGGACCAGCGTCAGGTTGTTCAGCACCGGCACGAAGTCAGGCCACCGCTTGAGGAACTTCTGCGCAGTCGCCCGGGCCTCGCTCGTCCGCCCCTGATCCATCAGCGACTGGATCTCTTCGTGGAGTGCAGCGAGCTGCAACCCTTCCTCGCCGCTCAAACCTGCCTCGGCAAGCATTTCGTCGACCGACGGTCGGAGCTGCATGAGGACCTGTTCAACCTCTGGCACCTGGGGATGATCCGGCCAGCGCTGCTGGAAGGATTCGAAGGTTCGGAGGGCAAGCACCGGGCGCAGGTTCCTCATGTAGGCATCGCCCAGCGCCAGGGTCACGTCAGCATCGTTCGGCTGCTGTCGATGCCACGACTCCAGGGCGAGGAGATAACTGCGCCAATCTTCGAGTGCCTGAGCGACCGACGCCAGCGCCTGAAGGACCATCGGGTGGGGATTGGGCCGGTCGGCCAGCTCGAGGAGCTGCTCACGAGCACGAGCATAGTCCTGCTGCTCGAGCAGTTCCCGGACCTGGTCGAGCTCCCTGGGTGGCGGCCGTCGAACCGCCTCCGGGGGCCGCCTGCTCCGCTTGCGCTTGGCCATTCGATACCTCCCCATGCGCCTGTCGCTGCCAGTGCGAAAACTGTACCAGTCAGGCCGGTGACAGTCAGCCACCTCCGGTCCGTGGCTCCGGGACTGTGCAACCATTCAGCACGCAATCGGCATGGTGCGCTCTCACCCGGCGCGCATCACCTGTGCCGTGCCGTCGCAGACCCCTGCCTGTTCCTATGACCGCCTGCGCCGGGCTCAGCAGGGCGGATACGGCCGGGTCGTCCGCCGGTGGTCGGCGAGATCCCGCCCTCCGGGGCGCGAATCTTGCCATTCTCGTGATCGGGGGAAGGGACAGGAGAATGCATGAAAGAACCGTTCGACATCGATGTCGCCATCGCTCGCGTCCGCCAGGCCGTTCGCGACTTCCCGCCGGCGGCGCTCTTCGCGCTGGCAGACGAGGGCCACCGCTCCCTGTTCGAGCAGGTCGTGGCCTGCATCCTTTCGATCCGCACCTATGACGAGGTGACCCTCCCAACTGCCCGTCGACTCTTCGCCGCCGCGCCGACTCCGGCCGCCGTGGCGGATCTTCCCATTGGCGACCTTGAGGAACTCATCCGTACGGTGTCCTTCGCCGAGCCCAAGGCGCGGCAGATCCACGCCATCGCCAGGGCGACCGTCGAGGAGCACGGCGGCACCTTGCCTTGCGACCGAGAGCTCCTGCTCGGCTTCAACGGCGTCGGACCGAAGTGCGCACACCTGGCGCTCGGGATCGCCTGTGGAGAGCCCTGGATCAGCGTGGATGTCCATGTCCACCGCGTCACCAACCGCTGGGGGTATGTCCAGACCAGGACACCGGCGCAGACGACCGCAGCGTTGGAGGCCCAGCTCCCTGAGCGGTACTGGGTCGAAATCAACCGCCTCTTGGTGCCCTTCGGGAAGCATGTCTGCACCGGCGACCGGCCGCACTGCTCGACTTGCCCCGTGCTGCCGATGTGCCGGCAGGTAGGGGTGACGTCGCACCGCTGAACCGCCCTTGCCACATCCGCCACCGCGCACGATACTGCTTCCGTTCGACGGCACACGACAGGACGGAAGCGGGGGGTGAGATGGCGATCCGGATCGTCACCGGAGGCATCGCGCAGGAGACGAACACATTCCAGTGGCAGCCGACCACGCTGGAGGACTTCCAGACCGGGTCGAGCGGCATCCATCGGGGGCAGGAGATTCTGGACCTCGACGGGACTGGAACCATCTACGGCGGCATCGTTGCCGAGGCCAGGCGCCAGGGCGTGGAGTTGATTCCGACCACGTACGCCCACGCGGTGCCGGGCGGACGGGTCACCCGCCATGCATTCGAGACTCTGAAGCAGGAAATCCTCGACGGTATCCGCGCGGCGCTGCCGGTCGACGGCGTCCTGCTCGGCATCCACGGCGCGATGGCGCTCGAAGATGAGGACGACGGCGAGGGACCGCTGATCGCGGCCGTGCGCGAACTCGTTGGACCGAATGTGCCCATCGTCGCACCGCTGGACCTCCACACCAACCTATCCGACGCCATGATGGCGGGAGCCGACGCATTCGTCGGTTACAAGCACTATCCGCACATCGACACGCCCGAGACCGGCGCGCACGCTATGCGCATCCTCCTGGCAGCCATCCGCGGCGAGGCGCGGCCCACAATGGCGCACGTCCGACTACCCCTCATCGCGCCGAACCAGTCGATGGTGACGACCTGGCAGTCCCCGCTCAAGACGGCGATTGATCGCGCTCGCGAGATCGAGCAGGAGCCGGGCGTCCTCGCCGCAACGGTGCTGGGCGGGTTCCCCTTCGCCGACGTGCCCTTCGCCGGCGTCGCCACGATCGTCG